>Ga0099824_1007359_pt1 | contig 14628 bp, 10 predicted proteins | sample SiratrowhiteBW_FD_76837 | JGI IMG/M metagenome (GOLD analysis project Ga0099824, IMG submission 76837) | Root nodule microbial communities of legume samples collected from California, USA - Siratro white BW | ecosystem: Host-associated > Plants > Roots > Nodule | place: USA: California...
ATTTTTAATTTTTTTTTTTTTTTTTTTTTTTTTATTTTTTTTTATTTTTTTTTTTTTTGTTTTGTTTTTTTTTATTTTTTTTTTTTTTTTTTTTTTTTCATTTGCTTACTCCATCTCAAACATGAGTTTTCACCGGAGAAGGTGCAAAGGGTGCTGGAAACATGTTTATTATATACAATGTTTGCATTCATAATTAAACATAAGTAATGAGGTTTTTAACCAATAAAAAAGTTGCCAATTCAGACGGTGATGTGTTTAAATACAGATTTGCAGATCTCAAAATCTTTAGTTTTTTCAAAAATAAACAGCTAGGTAATTATCGGGAACTGTAAGTAAACAGTAGTCAGACCAAATAAATTTGTTCAGGTCAACTTTGCCAATCAATAAGAATTTCCAATTTTACTCTAATGATCTGGGACTCTACTTGTTCTAATAGTTACTTGCTGATCCTTGTGGATACTAGTTTTGATATCATGTATCTACCTCGACTCTTCTTTCAAGAATCCAGAAATAGACAAGATTAAAATAATTTAATTTTCATGCATTTACATTATCAGCTAATTAAAAATCACGTTAAGTATAATCTTTTAAACAATCATTTCAAAATTAAACAATTTTATTATGCACGACAATTTATGTCTTGACAGTATAAATGACACTTAAATTCTTAAATATATCTACTTTACTTTGATCTGAAATCAACAATAATAAGCTTTAGGCTAGACTATTTTTCATACAGGCACCGTGTTGGATCCTGCTTCATGAGACTGGTATGTGAGTAAAAGTTCTCAGAGCACTATTACAGCAAAATAGAATGGGGCAGGACTCAGGAGGGAGATAAGTAATCAAGCAATTTAAAGCATAGGAAATATCCTCCACAAACACATAGTTTGAACATAGTTTTACATAGCAACAATTGCACATTCCCACTCTCATCGTGGACTTTGGTACAGACCAAATAAGCAGAAATTGTTGTAGACATTAAACTACTAATCTAAAATCTTTTTTTCAAATGTTACAGTCTACAGCAACAACCAGTTACTAGCACTATTGGCATTCACATAAACACATATAAATGAAACATAAAACAAAACCATTAACTCTTGAAGATGCTTAACTTACAAAAGCAATCATATCAGCAGTAGCAGTGCTTTGCTTTGGGTCTTCAGAATCATGTCCGTCCTGTCATAAGAAGGGGAATACTAATAAAAAAAGGAACTAAAAATTGCAAATTAAATAAAATTGAGATGACATTTAACCATGCAATGCAATGTAATGGGCTGCAATACATCCATACCAGTACCACAAAAGATCCCTAATTAAGTCATGCAAACTGAGTTGGTTATTGACATTGAAAACCCTAATTGCTTAAACATTAAAATTGATACTAACACTTGCAGGATAAAGCCAACCAAGGTACAAATATAACAATAACAGAGGGAAATTAGGAAGAGAGAGCTTAACCATGCTCTGATTAAAATTACACTTCCAACTCCTTCAATTGCTTTCAAAGTCTGAATCACAAGTTCCAACTCTTCTTCAGTTACTTAACTACACACTAAACAGTGAAATCACTTCCTTTTCCTTCAGCTTTGTAACCCTTTTTTCAAAAATTATATTTGAAATTGAAATAATTTCTATTTAGACTTTTTTGACTGATTTTTTTTTAACAGTCAGCCAGAATTTTTGAAATTTAGTCTTTCTAAATTTCTCCTTACATAAACAGTCAGCCTTTTTTTTTATTTTGAATTTATTCACTAAATGGGGACATTTGGTCATTTTAAGAAGAAAAGTTAAAGGAAAAATATATTTTAACTTGTTTTTCAAATTACATCCACTTAACAAATTCCTTCTACTAATATCATCATAATAAGAAAATATTTGAAAATAATATTTATTTGTTTATTAATACGTCCAAGACCTTTTGTAGACGATTAAAAGAATACAAATATGATTAAAAAATAATTACTATACCAAAATTAAGTAAAACTATTACTAATAAATGTATATAAAAATTTAATATAAAATATTATAGATTTTAATTAGAATATAATAGTTACAATTACAAAATAAAATACTTTCAACTTTTATTAGTTGAAGAAAACTAATAAGTTGGTCAATAAATATAAAAATCCAATGAATAAAAGGGTAAAAAAGTATAGAAGAATAATACGGTTACAATATCTAATCAATATTATTAATTGTTATAGATATACTTCATTCTTATAATATTAATAAAATACATATATTTAATTAAAAAAGTATACATATAGGTTATATTTTATTAATTTTATAATATTATAATTATAAATAAAAACAGTTGTAAATTTTATTATAGTATACTAATAATTGTTTATGATGGTAATATTTTTACAAATTAATAAATTAGTTATATTTATAAGGGTAAATAAGTAAAAAAAAAACTATCTATATAAAAAACAACTTTTAGAAAATAAAATATTCTTTATATACAGTAATAGATTGCGTATATTAATAAAGACAGTTGTTAAGTTAAAAAAGAAAAGCAAAGAAAAAGTATAGATATGTAATTACCAAGATGGAGAGGGTCTTTATGCCTTCTTATTATATTGCGTAGAGATCAAGTGTAAAAATCAAAGGGGAAATGACTACTTATCAGCACAATTTAGGTGAAAATCACACACACAAATTAATACTCTTTAATTGAACACTGAAAATTTATGCTATTAAATGTCAATAATTCCATTTTAGATACACTATCACATAGCAAGTGCAAAACTTTCAAAGTGAGCAAAAATAAAACTTGTAAAAACATGGACATATTTGATAACAATTCTGGCTCCTATACTTTGTTTTACATCCACCAGTTAGTAGTCCTGGGGCTTGCTCCAAGATACATCACAAACATCATCAAAGGGGAAGGAGTGCTGAGGGAGAATCATTTTGTCCAATTCATCTTCTATCCACCACAAAATAAACGGAGAGGAACCTTTGAACTTCTATTTGTTTTTCCGATTGGATGGTTTATATTGTTCATAAGGATACTCAGGGGGAGCAGACCACAAACCCCAGAGAATAATTAAGTGAAGACAGAGAAGAAAGGCTGAAGAAAGGCTATTCGAAGGATAGATATTCCAGCACAGCTCCACTCCCACAAACAAAATCAAACTGCTTGTTCATGCCAAGTAGAGAAATAGAATTCAATACAAGATAAAATCGTTAAAAAATATTAAACGCAAGCATGCAAAGTGGGTTAAACCTACCGCAACAACGTTGGGAAATGCGTTCTCCACAACAAGTAAGGTAAACTATAGAAGTACCTGTACCATAACAAACAGCAAGAATTAGCACCGGAGTTACTTTAGAATACAAAACCACAAACAGGAACAACTGTTTTGTGGTTTGCATACCTGTCTACCAGAATTTGTTAGAGAAGATTGAACACAAAGAAGGTAAATAATTTCTGAGAGAAATATGTTCGGTTATAAGGATTTTAACCACGACATCTACAAGAAGGACAACACTAAATGAAATATCAGCACAGATGGAAACTGAGAGGAAAACCAGGCCAATAAATTTAAATTGAAAGCTAATGTATATTCACCAAAAGAAAATAACCAAACATAACATAATCATAAACAAGATGAAGATGAGTGAAAAAGCATTTCTAAATGAGAATGTCCTCACTAATAGAAACACGGAGCACAGAGGTCATAGATGCATCTTGTATCATCTTAATAAATTAAGCAGGTCGATATTTTGTTTTCCTTTCTTTAAATTATTTTGATGAGTAAGAATAAATTAAGCAGAGAGCTAGTAGTTGTATAATTAACAGAAACCCAGCAGACTTACCAAGAATAGAACTGATAATGCAATGACCGAGCACATATAATGCCAATGAAGTTCCCGACAAACATAGTTGTCACAATATCTGAGCAGAAGTCAAAAGTTAGCATCACTTATCACAAAAAGGGGAAGTAATGTTCTTAAATCCTACAAGAGATTGATTACTAACGTTCTCTATTAAGGATCTGGAGGGATGATGAACTGCTCTTGTCAACCTTCTTAGAAAAAGAGGAAGAGAAGAAAACCGCAAACCTCATTCTCATAAAGACATATCTGGAATGCAGAAAGTTGAAAAGTCCCCCTTCGTGTCTGTAAGCAACTAAATACGTTAACATGTAATCCAGCTGCATCAATATTTCAATCCAAGTATACATCACAGTTCATATGTATCCCGATTATGACGTCCAAAGCATGGACAATAATAAACATTGGTCACACCAACACCACCACCACCACCACTAATGACAACAAAAAGTCATTTCACCCTAGTTAGGAGTCACTTCATATATCAAACAATGCCATTGTGGTAATATCAAACACCAGGTCTTTGCCGAAGCCATTTGGATCCAATTCCATCTTAAGCTATCCTCAATCTAATCAACTCTACTCATTTGAGTCTATCTTCTTCCAAAACATGGCCAAACCATCTTAGATACATTACTATCACCTTCCACTGAATAACAGTTACTCCTACTTTCTCTCTAATTCGTTCATGCATCCATCTTATCTATTCTAGTAAGTATGCTCATCATCACAACATTCTCATCTCTACAAGAATATGACCTATTTATGATCTTGTCGACACTTCATTGTCCAACATTTGGTACCACAAAATAAAAGTATTGTTGGGTCTAATTATTTATTGGTCAAACAGAAGAAAAATAACTTATTAAATCTGACTTCACAAGATAAATTAAGTTTTCTTTTCCAAATTACATATAAAACCCCCTACTATATAGGTTAATAGCAAAAAAACTTCAAAACTCACCTCCCTGAATTTAATAGATTGTGCAGGTTACAATGAACTGAACCCTTACGTATGTGCATAAAGCATCTGTAAGTTTGAAGTTCAAGAAGTCTTACAGAGTTTTAAACCAAGGAGGGCTTTTCAGCAATTAACCTATAGTTGAAGGGGGTTCCTAGCATTTTCTGCATTGAAAAAAATAAAGAAAAATAAACCTTTTATACCTACTTGCACCAACTATAATGTGCGAATGAAGCAAGTAATATGAGGTGAGCAGCCAACAAAAAGATAGCAAATCCCTTGGACACAAATACTGGCTCAGGGATGAATTTGAAGTTAACAGACCTGATAACATAAATTGAAATAATACACATCAAGAAACGTCTAACTGAACCTACGTAAGAAAACGTAAAATACAGTTTCTCAAAATTAAAGGTACCACAAACTCAATACATCAACTTCAATATACTATCTAATCCCCTTTGTGCTTTGAATTGAAATGAAACAGGTTGTGTCTCAATTAAGTTCAATGATACACGAAATGTGGGTAATACATGATCATTCACCTGAATCAAAATTCCTCATTCACCAAAACCCAGTTCTGAATTGCCAAATCCACCCCCCTATCTGCCCAACTCATGACCAAGACAAGAAGGAACTGTGGGCTGTGCCTCTAAAAAAAACTTTTCACATTGTTTCTCTCTTCAACCAAAAAGGATTTGAATAATCCTTTATCTCACGGCAACTTCATAGTCCTGTGATTCCTAGCTAACCTTGATCTCATATTTTCTTCCCCAAGTTTGGATTCATTCTAAGTCCTCTTTGCCATTAACAGAAAACTTAGGTCCACTAGCCCTCTTGTTAGTACCATGCTAAATTAGCTTCCAACCAGGTTTTTGCAAGGGAGTAGCGCAAGTTGCTAACAGAGAAGCAGATTTTTTTCACTTAAGTCAAAACATTAAAGGAAGATTTTAGTGTAATGTTTAAACTTCACATTTCTTGTGAGAATCACTGAACAAATAAAGAACAATGATATATAAACGAGGACATGGTTGAATACACGCATTGTCACATGAATATCAAAGTTATAGACATAGGCATGCAACATGATAAAAAGAGTTTATCAGCTCTATTTCTCAATCTAACACTTACGAATTTAGGCATTTGTCACAAGTTCAAACTGAAAATATAAGCAGTATCTCCAATCACCCGATATAAGATACCATATCTTCATCAGCTTATTAGCTTATGTATTATTGCATCTAAAAGCAAACCTGTATAACTATGTTCCTTAGTGCCAGAACGTGGCACATGTATGTAATAATTCATGTCTACCACACATCATCACTTTGACCACAGAAAAAAAGGGTTTCAGATTATACTAAAAGCTAAATTTGTTTCTGGAGTTCATGGTTATCATATCAAGCAATACATAAAAGGCACACTTAAAAAAAAAGTACCAGAAATGGATGAAGACACGGCCAAGATTGAAGGCGCTTGATATGTACGCAACTGGATATGAAACCAGGAAAGGAAGCCCCAGTAATATCTATGGCAGAAGTTAACCATACTGGAGTTAACTGATGTTACCAAAATTGGACATTGCACACTCTAGAGAATCAAACAAGCTGGAGGCCCGCGAAGAGAAACTCACCTGCTAATACGGAAAGATTATTTTAAAACAAAAAAAAATAGCCAACCATCAGCCACCCAAATATTTGTGCACTCTATAAATAACAACGCGCGCAACTATTGTCTCACAAATTACAAATATACAGTAAAATGAAATGCAAGGGACCTGAACAACTGCTGCCCAAGCTAATGCCAATAACACGCCACTGATATCCATAGCCTGCATGCGCACGTGAAGAAAGCAGGCTACATGAGCATTACGATGCAAGGAGACAAAGAAAAAGATGGTAACATACCCTGATAAATATTGCACGTATATATGTACCTTCAGCATGAGGAGTAGTAAAGGTGGAGCATAAAGAAGCACATTCATCTTTACAGAAACAGCTCCACTAACAGATAATTGCCAGAAGCCCCGTAAACATTTTATCCCTATAATGAAAAAAGATAAGTCTAACAAGCAAGAGAGCATTTACCTAAACACAATCAACCCAAGATTCCACCTTCGGTGCACAAGTAAGAGCAATGCAGCATGAAGAAGTGTCATGGCCACACAGTCATTAAACAGACGAAGCACGAAGATAGAATGAACTCTTTTGGACAAAGAAAGTAAGCAAAGGGCCCACCAAGGAACCTGATAGAAATTTGAGTTTCCAAAAGCAGTGAGAATTGACATCACCAATTAGTCAGAGAAAAATTATATCCTTACCACATCGGTTTTGACATAGATGGCGAGAACGATTGCTAAGTTAATGATATACAACACACCGAATAGAATCTGCAACGAGAAAAGAGAAAGAGATGATGAATTACTCGGTTTGTTAAAAACATGAAGTAGAATGAGAAAAAGAAGAATTTGAAAGCGTGACCTGAGCAGGGTAAACTTGTCCTTGGGTAAGATACTGGAATGCAGAGTAAATGTAGAGAAAGCCAGCAGGGTAGACGAGAGGACCAGTGTCACCTTTGAGGTTGCGGAAGTCTCTCTCCCCTTCCAGAAACCCGCTAACCTGTGACATGTAAGCGTCCCAATCTATCTTCGTATCTGGAAGTACAAAACGCCGTCGTACGTCAATGAAGATGAATTGAAGTTTTGAAGAAGAGGGTGTGGAAATTGAAACTTACAAGGGACAAATGCGATTATGAGAGAGACGAGGACGGCGTCGGCGAAGAGAAGAGCCACTGCGAAGGGTATCTTGGGGTTTTGGAGCAGAGTGGTTTTTCCTTCCGATCTCGGCGGAGGTGACGACGGCGCAACCGATTCAACGCCCATGGTTTCTCTGTTTTTCAGTCTTCTGCCTCCCATTTCCGTTTTACCATTCCTCCACAATCGACGCTCTCACTCTCTCTTTAATTTTTATTTCTGGGCTTCATCTCATGGGCCATCTAAAAGTGAATTGCTCACCACAGGGTATTTCTTTTCGCACCCCATACCTGTTTTTTTAAACCATAAATCTTAAATTTTCCAATTTATCCTTAATTTTTTAAAATTCAAAAAATTAAAAAAGAAAATCAAATTTTACAATATATATTTTAAATAAAATAAAAAATACTTGCGTGATAAGATTAAAGTTCAATAAAGAAATAAAAATGTATATATATTATATAATAGTGAATAAAGAGTATTGAGTGATTAAATTATGTATGAGGTGGCAGTGATTTGGTTAGATTATGTGAAGGTATGTCGGCAAAAGCAAATGAGGTGAACAGGTGTAGAATAGAAGCTACTCCTTAGATGGCCACGTGTTCCACATCTGCATCCGCTCCATCACATCCATCCACGTGTCACTCTCCAACAGAATCCATGTCCTCTTCTATAAGCTTCACGCACCTCCCTCTCACTGCCACCTTCACTTCTCTTCCTCACACTTCCTCCATGGCTTCCAATGAACTGAAACAAAGACACACAGAAACGGCCACCAACCAAAATGGGAGGATCGGAGACAAACGCCAAAAACGAAAGGTGATGGCCAAACGCGGCCTAAAGTCACTGGCCATAGCTGTTGCCTTCCCCCTCTCTCTCACGGTCTTATCAGCATGCATAGGCTCCTCCACTGCCCGTGATGATTCTCTCTATTCCAGAAAGCCCTTCTGGCTCCCACCCTCCTGGGCACTGCACTTCACCTGCCCCGCTACAAGCATCTTGATGGGTCTGGGCGCCTGGATGGTCTGGGCTGATGGAGGTTTCCACAGAAAGCCCATGGCTCTTTTGCTTTACTTCACTCAGCTCCTTTTTGCGGTGCTCTGGGACCCCCTTGTGTTCGGTGCTGGGGCTACACGGCTGGGCCTGATCCTCTGTTTAGGGCTGCTTGTGAGCCAGTACGGGTGCATGCGTGCGTTTGGCTCCGTCAATCCCGTTGCTGGTGGTTTCATAAAGCCTTGCCTCGCATGGGTTGCTTTTCTATGTATTGTAAATCTTAAGCTCCTTTTTGTCTGAACCCTACTACTTACTACGTACCACCCTTGTGTGAAGTCCAATGAAGCTAAAGTCTTGGAACAGTTTTACGTAGAATTGTTCTGTAAACACTCGCCTTAATCACCTACTAGACACGCGTGTCGTAAATAACATATTCCTGGTATTTTAAGCTTGGACGACGCTTTATGTTCTTTTATGTTGTTCGGATATGACTGGTGTGTGCTAGATTTGTAAAGCTGTAGTTTTTACATTTTCAAAATTTAATGTTTTTTCAAACTCAAGTTTTGAGGGATGTTTACGGACACAAATGTCTTTACTTCTATCCAAAACATAGCTCTGGTAGCATCTCTAACATTTCAGCTTAAAGGTCTTTAGCAAAATCAGCTGCGGTGGGTGATTTATATGTTTAGAGAGAAATATGTAAAAAATTTGACGGGATTTAGAACGTTTATATATGTGCTTTAGGAGTTTTTCACGAAAATGATGTATTTTTTTAATTTACTAAAATAAAACAAATTTTAGAAAATTATAGGAATAGACAAATCATATTTTTCAAACATTTTACGGAATTTGTGCAATTTTTTGAATTTTTTAATTAAAATAAATAAATTTTAGAAAATTATATAAATATATAAGTCGTTTTTTATTTTTAAAACATGATTTCTATATTAAAATAAAAATCAAACTTTCAAGCACGACTACTACATATAGAAATTGTGTTTTAATTACACTTCTTTATTAAAATAAAATATACGACTTTTAAATAAAAATAGAAATCGTGCTTTAATTTTAATTACGCTATTTGATTACACTTTTATATTAAAATAGAACATAGAACTTATGTTTTAGTTACACGATTTTAAATTATTAATATAGAAAATTATTTTTATCTTTCATTAATATAAAATAAGTTATGTTTATAATATTTTTTTATTTTTTATTTCTAATAAAATAGTATGATAATACGTATTTTTATTACCCATTTTTTTATTTATTTTATTTTTTAGAAATTGTATATTAAGAGCACGATTTTTTTTTTATATAAAACGAATAATTCCCCACGACAACAATTTATCTAGATCACATGTTACATCTAACATAATGTTTTTCTACAATTTCTCTACATAGTTTTTTCTGCAATTTCTCTACATACACGTTTACAAATCCATTCGCAACTCCATTTGAGGTTAGGTTGGTTAATTTGTCCTCTTTTTTTTTTAATAAGGCTTTTAATCGTTCAGATTTCTTCAGTGTTGCATCACCCTGATATCATAAGGTTATTTGATAAAAAAAAATTCACCTAACCAGCGTGGAGATTTTCAATTACCATGTGCATGATTGTATATATTGTTTCCTCAAATTAAACCTAAAAAATCTCATTCTCATCATTCCTTTTAAAAAAATAAAAGGAGAGATGTAAGTAAAAATTGTATAATCAAAATATGATTTCTGTTTTTAATGTAAAAGTTCTGCAGAAGTTGCGTGTTTTGAAAGTAAGAACTTTTATTTCAAAACACCTACTTCGCTGATAAGCAAGATGGCACGATTTGATCCATTAGATACTAAAATTGCTTTATTTATAAGCCGCGCCTACTGCTAAGCATACCATGACTACTTGAAGATTGGGAACAAGGGAAGAAGAATGGTTGTAAAGTGTTATTTCATATAAATAACAATAACAAAGCAACTATGCATCTAATTTGGTCTACAAGGTTTATTCATTCCCTGATTGAACCTGGTTTCTCACTTAGCGTTACCTGCTGACTGTGACTTCGTCAAGGCACCAAGTTAATACTAATGATAATGCAAATGCAATGATACTATGGAACTTTTCCTAGAAACTCAACCTCTTTTGCATGCTTTCATTATGGTTTTGTAGTAAATGCCCTGTCTCAACAATATTTTTTGAAGATTTCTAGCCAATTTCATCCATGATGGAGAAGAAACTCTTGTTGAGAATGATATCTTATGAAACAGTTTCTAAAAAGCACAAACATGACAGAACTGAGCATTCTCACTTCCAGTTACAGTTACAGCCCCTATAGGATGAAGTTGGAAACATAATTGTACTTGATGTATACTACGAGGTACTAACGTCACATGGTGTTAAAAGCTAAAACTTATATCACGTAGAAAAAGTAGATGATGATAAAACATTACAGATCGGATCACAATTAAGATACGGGCAGAATGCAATATTCCGTATTAATGCAGACAAAGTATTGTTTTTGAAGCCTCTAAATCTCGAATTTATCTTCAATCACAAGTAACCTTGTAAATGTGTACGCGCAGTGAGTCCAGTCACTATCTCAGTTACAAACGTTGTCCTTGTTGGTTCGATCATTTATTGTTCAGACAGACCATATTAAATTGTAACATGAGAAAATGTTTTTTACACCCAATTTCAAACAAGGGAGATTAAAGTCCAAAATGCCACGAACGTATTACAAAATTCAGTGGAGAATGAGACCACTAATTGTACTATCAGACCCACAAACTGCAAAACTACAAACAGAAACCAAGATAAAACCTTTTTCATTACTTCATCAAAAAATTGTTTTAATCCACAAATATATACATATATTCTCATAATATGCCATCTATCACAAACAAACGTGAGAATGTATATTTCTGTAACTAAATATGCCACCAATTAACACTAGCATGCACACAGATGACGAGTTTTCTGACTATTTAACCGCATTGCTCATGAAGACATGATACCTCAACTGCTTTAAATGCTTGGATGAAGCAACCCAAGTTCATCCTTGAGCTCAAGGGGATTGCTAGTCTCGTCCCGTATTCTCTTAACTCCCTTACTAGCCAACGACTTATGCGTGAATCCATAAATCTGTAGAATCTGATTATCCCCAAAATTGAAGGCCCTATCCATCTGTTTCAAGCACCTCTCAACAGGGTAATCCCCAAACTTCCCACAAGGCTTGCACCCCACAAAATGAGTCACCAAGGGCCACCTATGGTCCCCAAGACCAGGATGGTAATTCTCAATCATCTCCTCGTACTTATCAACCAAAATCCCCCAATAACCATGCAAGTAATAACCGTTCTCAAGATAAACCTTATCACCCCACTTGTCCCTATCCTTAGCCAGCAGATAAACCATGGCAGATTGATCATCAGCCTCAAAAACAGGTCTATCCTTGAGCTCACGCGTGAGCACTTTCCCAGCCTCATCCCTAACCCTCCCTTTAGGCCCCATTGGAGCCCAAGCATCAAGAATATCCAAAGACCACTGACAATTTCTCAACAAAAAACTCCCAGTGTTCAGCCCAATCCAATTCTTGTCATCATAAACCATCTCATCCCACCCATGCATCACCAAGTTATGGTCTTTATACCTCTCCCACGGCACCTCAAATGCCATGTCTGTGAACATGGCATCACTATCCATCCACCACAGAAACTCCACCTCAGGGTGAGACAAAAGAAGCTTCCGAATCAAAGGAAGCTTGGCCCAAAACCCTGCCATCTCAGCGTCAAGGAGAGCCATGTTGTAAAACACCTCAATCCCATGCAAACGACAATAGTCAATTTTGTTCTTAATAGACTTCAACAAGTAATGATCCCCAACGGGATTCTCGCACGGTTTCGGCGATGACCCAGTTACCAGAAGCACACGAGGCTTGTCGGGCCGAACGAAATTAGGTAAATTGGGGTTCTTGCGAAGCCATCGAGATCGTTGTTCGTCCCAGGTCGATATTTTGGGGCCGAGACGATACGGCTCGTTTCGGTTCAATTTCTCGCGGTTCTCGTCTTCTGGTTCGTCAACCAATATGGTATTGATGTCGAAGGCATTGTAATTGGTGGTGGAAGTGGAATCGTCGGACGTTGAGGATTGAAGCTCGCCGAGTTGGCGGTGACTCTCAGGGAGCTTGCGGGAGTAGAAATGGTTGCGAATGTCGATGAAGTCCTGCTCCGGCGTGCCGAATTTTCCGGCACCGATGGTGCCGCGCAGGACCACAATGGTGAGGACCAGGCAGAGGATGGTCACCTTGCAATGCCTGAGAGCTCTCTGGAATCTTCGCGCCCTTTGAGCTCCCAAACATTTTTCTAACATTTTAATACAAAAAGACAAATTCAGAACGGAAAATCGATGCAATTCGAAAACCAGAAACAGAAACGGACACTAATTTCGGAACATCATTAGCGTAATTGTTCTGTGGGTGAATGCAGAAACGTTCCCTCTGCACACTTAAATAAAAATAAAAATAAAAACAAAAAGGAAAAAAAGACAAGCTTTAGCCAAAGGCGGCATATTCTCACAATTATTTTTAAAATGTAATTATTGAAATTGTTTGCATGTGCATTGTAATTCAATTAAAAATAACTATTGTAGAAGTCAATTTTCTCGCGATTAAATAACATTACAGAAAAATAAATTGTGACGGGCTTTTTCGCTGGGGCAATTTCGTAAATTTTTAATTGTTGAATAATTGTTGATCTAGGGACCTTAAATAAATATCCTAAGACAACAACTTTATTATTTTTTAGAGACAAAATCATATACATGCATATTCTTTTTTTAATGATATTAATTTTATATATATATATATATATATATATATATATATATATATATATATATATATATATATTTTATCTTTTTCCTCTTATCACACACCGTGAAAGAAAATCTTCCAGTGAAATGACCACGACGATGGAGAAGAATAATGGTATCTTCAAAATCAGACAAAAATAAAAAATAAAAAAATTGTTTGCTAACATTTATTTATTGCTTTAGCTATTATTCTCGCATCGATTTTTTTTCCATTTTAGTATAATTTTTGTACAAACATTTTAAGTAGACAAAATCTTTTTTTATTCTTACTATAAATAAATGGTGCCAAAGATGTTATTTAATTTAGAATAAAATAATTTTAATGTAAATAATAACATTAATTAAAACCGTAATTTTAATACCATTTTAATTTTATTTTATTAATATAGTACAATTTTAATTTAATTTTTGAAATTATGATTTCATTCTATTAAATAAAATTATATCAACTTAATCACAGCAAAAATAATATTTTTTTACCTACTCTAAGAATTTTGTAAAAAGTTTATACTAAAAAAAAAAAAACCTCTCGCATCTAAAACAATACTCTACCTATTAATTAATTGGTAAAACGATTTCTCTTTATTCTCTCCTTTTTTAGAATTTCGTGGAAACTACGAGAACATTTTTTCCACTTGACTGAAGAGTCTAGCAGCTGTACACATAAAAATCAATTAGATGTTTGGAGGCGTCAGAAAAATTGCATTAAGAAAATTGCCTTGCTTGAATTTTTATGCGGTATTTTTCACAAGAGAGAAACTTTTATAATTCCAATAAACTTATTACAGAATATAAATTCATTTTTAATATTTAACACAATTATATATTTAAAATCAAAACTTAATCTAAAATTTCTTAATTAATTTTTAACGTTTTCATTCTGATTATTCATATTAATGATGTCTCGATTTCTTAGTATAAATCAATCACGTCAAAAAATTGTATATTAAATTATGAATAAAAGAGTAAATGAGTTTAAGTCAACGCCCTTGGTGTATGCTTCTTAAAATATATAAGGATTTTCATGAGCCGTCAAATAACTGATTTTTAGTTGAATAATATAACAATAAATTTACTTATTAAGTAGGGCATGAGCCGTCAAATTTGTAGTTAAAAGTTACAACAAATAATATATATATATATATATATATATATATATATATATATATATATATATATATATAAAAAAAAAAAAAAAAAAATAAAAAAAAAAAA
>Ga0099824_1007362_pt1 | contig 14625 bp, 5 predicted proteins | sample SiratrowhiteBW_FD_76837 | JGI IMG/M metagenome (GOLD analysis project Ga0099824, IMG submission 76837) | Root nodule microbial communities of legume samples collected from California, USA - Siratro white BW | ecosystem: Host-associated > Plants > Roots > Nodule | place: USA: California...
ACAAATAAAAAAATATATTTATTAAAAATATATATAATATATAAAAATATATATATATATATATATATATATATATATATATATATATATATATATATATCATTAATATTTATTTAAACAAATAATATTTATTTTCTACATGTAAATTTCATATAAAAATATTTCACATTAAATATATTATTATATTTTATTATTATTATTATTATTATTATTATTATTATTATTATTATGTTAAATAGATTTTGAAGTTTACTTAACATTTTTTCTTATATTTTTAAATATTCGATGTGTAATATTTATAATATTTGTTTGTTATCTTTGATTTTAAATTTTTAAAATTTAAAATTTGTTTTTAAAAAAATAAGAATCCTAAAATCGATATTAAACCAATTTATAAACATCAAAATTATTTTTTAAATTTCAATCCAATTATTTAAATATAGATTTATAAAAATTCAAACTTTTTAAAAAACATAAATTTAAATTCAATTCCAATTCAACTATTTGAATAATCTGAAACAAATTAAATTTAATGGATTGTTTTTGTCAAATCCCATCCACAACACGTCCTATCACTCCTTTTTCAAACACTATTCTTTCAACTCTTTGATATAAAATTTTCCTTGTAAATTCACATTTTTTAATCTTTTTGCATTTTACCTTTGCAATTTTTTCAATATCTCTCGTCCGCGCTCTTTCAAAAGCTAAAGATTTCCATAGAAACTTTCATACTTTAATTTTTGTCACTTTTTTTATCGTTTGTTACGTCATCTTAATCCAGTGCTCTTCTGTCTCTCGAAAAAGGTGATTAGAAAGTTGATTGACCAGCTTGATAAAGTGGAAACACAGACAAATTAATGCAGACTTGAGAAGAGTCATAAGGAATAAAATGGAAGGAAGAACATTCAAGATGAAGACTAATTTATATCAGATATGGTTGAAAACAAAAGATTAGAACAAAGACTTTTCAAGTAAAGGATGTAATATTTTAATAGGACTATAAAAAAAAGGTCTCTGTTCTTTGGCAACAAATTCATTTTCTCTAAGTCACATTTGCCAAAGGATGAATGCCCAAAAAGACAAATAATAAGCTTTGTAAAACTTTGGAAATTAGGCTCAAGATAACGTTTACTTGTGTATGCTTAATGCACCCTCACGATGTCTTTATACACCCCATCATCTGTATGAAAAGACCAAAACCCTTACAAAAACAATTTTGAATCCTATTTTTTTTTTTTCTTCCCTCTGTCTCCATGTGTGCCTCCTTATACATCACTCTCACGCCTTCCTCTTCCTCTGTGAGTTATCACCGACAACACCGTCATCACCATGTAAGAGGTAACTTTTCTTTTAACATCAAGAATGCATTTTTACATTATATAATAAATAATTTAAAATTTGAAAATTTATTACTAATTTTACAATCTAAAATATCGAATTGTATAACAAGAGTATATTTATAAATTTAAAAATGTATTTTAAATTGTAAAATTCAAACTAAATTTTGTAATCCAAAACATATTTTTAAATTTTAAATTGTATAAGCTAAAATATATTTTCATATCACATAATTTGAAATTCAAAATATATTTCTAAATTATTCAATTTAAAATATATATTTGGATAATTTTCAATAAATATTTTAGATTTTTCTCATATTCATGGAGGTATAGGAAAAAAATTACAGGTGCTAAAAGAATCTTTTGTTAGTTTCTAAGTCCATGTAGTTCAATGTGTTAGGGCCATTGCATGTTGCACCCCATATCATCTTTTACCCTCACAAAAATTGAATTTTCTATTTTACTTTCAGAAATTTCAGAATGTATCTTCAAATCCATAAATATATTCTTTAAATGTGTAATTTAGAATGTATTAATACATTTCGAAATATATATATTTTGAAATACATTTCTGATCAAAAACATATTGTATTCTAAACTACACATTCTAGAATATATTTTTAAAATTTACATTCCTAATGCATTTATAGATATGAAAATATAATCTGAAATGTGTATTTTAAAAATATTAATACATTATGGATTTGAAATTTTGAAATATATTTTTAGATTGAAAATATATTTCAAAATGTTTTACAAAATTGTAGCATCCAGAATGTATAAATATATCTGAATTAAATATCTCATAAGATGTTTTCTTCATAGATACCAGAATATACCATTCAAAATATATTTTTCTAAAGATAAGTTAGTCATTGCATTCTCGTACGGGGTTGCAGGTTTAAAAACATGGGATGCAGAATACAATGCCCTAAATGGATAACCCATGTAGCCAACATATTTGCATACATTTAATTTCTAGTCATATACGATAACGAGCTAACAATTATATTAAAGTGTTCTAATATAAACGTAAACGAGTTTAAAATTTTCCGATTTGAGTCCTTAAAAAAGGCTTGGAAGTTTGTTTAAACTTAGCTTTTCGTTTCCCTGTCCACAGGATTTTTAAACTTAACTTAATCCTAACACAAAGTTTAGCCCAACAATAAAAGTTTGAATAGGTTGTACGAGGTCATAAATTCAAATTTCATAACTATCACTACAAAATATTAACCTTTAAATATAAATAAGCGAAATTCGAACTTTATAGGTTTAAGATTAGAAACTTAAGACAGACACATGTATATACTTTATAGAAGAGATACTTAATGATTTTTATTAAAAGTATAATTACATTTTTTTATATCTATCCATCCTCTAACATTAAAATATCTAACAAACATGTAATACAATATATTTGATAAATAAAGATAGACTTAAACATATTATAGTTCCTTAAATTTGAAGTTAGTTTTAGATTGTCAAAATTAAAAATTGATCAACTTATCCCTTGTAATTTGAAGGGGGAAAATTGCTTAATCCTTCTATTCCAGATTCATATATATGATTAAATTACATCTCACTTAACTAACAACTTATTTCAATTTTGTAATCTTATCATAGAACAAAGTAATTTTCCAATTCAAAATATATTTTCGTTAAACAGCTTACTGCATAATTTTTTTCTTTTAAAGTACTTATTTTGATGCGGTTTAAATGAATATAACTTTTCTTTTAAAGTATGTTATGTTGATGTGGTTTAAATAAAAGACGTGTGGGTAGATAGACTAAAACCAACTCTTTTTTTCAAATTATAAAAATTAAACAAAAACTCAATTATATTTGAAGAACAAAAAACAAACTTCCTGCAAGTTCAAGGAACAACATAATTTGAGCCTAAAAGATCAAATACGTCTTAAATAAGTTAAACAAGTCGTGTTAAAGTTTCAGTACATTTTTAAGAGGCTTAAATCTTATATTTAACTCATTCAAATATGCTTGACCTTGAAGAGCTCGAATCAACTTGAATAGTTTATACATTCTCAGGATTTCTCTAATACACACACAAATGTAAGAAAATTTCAAGTACAGTATAAAATATTTATGAATTAGTATAATACGGTAACTAGTAATTACTTACTAATTCAAAGATTAGATTACTGAATATCACATTCTGTTAAAAGTTACATGATTTTCAGTGTGGGTGTGAAGTTGATAAATTCAGATTCCAAACCAAATATTTACACAGTCCATCTTTGTACAAGGAGTTGAGCTGTTCCCATACTCATCAAAAAAAAGTTTAAGAAAATGATGATATTAAAGAAAAGACAACCGAAGTAGTTCTCGGAAACAGACAATAATAGAAACACGTCACCCACCAAGAAGGCATAGTCTAAGAACCTTCTTCCTCTTCCTAGGGCTAAGCGAAGTAAAGTGGGATAAAGCTGCATCTAAAATAGATTCACCATCCAGAAAATAGACCTGATATTATAAGAGGAAATTCAATACAAGCATAATAGAATCTAAGTAATACTTCAAAAGGCTTTCACATATTCTACATTCCTTTCAATCTTGATCATTCCATCAATAAAAGCAGTTTCTAAGGGAATAAACAAACCAAATATTTTCTTTAAATGTCAACTAGCAAAGAATAGAAAAACTAGCAGTTTCTTTGACTAACAATGAGCAAGTTGAGACAAATCCAATCCAAGCAGCTCCTTTTCACTAGGTCTTTTGCTATGAAGTACACGTCATCCTTGCCTAAACAGTAATTACTCAAGAAGATTTGAAAGCAATGCAACATAAAGCGAGATGGCCAGACATGAATATCTGCCTTCATATTCTTACTTTTGTTACTGTTAACATAATGGTCCAATTAATTTGTAAGTCGGTGAACTATTTAGGGATTTTTAAACAAGTCTCTTAACGTTTGTAACTATGTATTTGAACTTATTAATCAATTTTATTGGGGACCCTCACTAAGTTCCATCAGAATTCCATCGAGAGCAGGAACCTAACTGAAAATATTTAAACAGTTTAAGCAGCTGGTTTAGTTTTTTAATACCCCTGAACCAATTAAGAATGTTCAATTAGTCCTCTCCTTGATGGACCCCTGCAAAACCTTAATGTCACCCTAGTAAACAACACAATTAAAAATGATGTATATGTTTAAGGATACAATTATGGTCTTCTAAAGTATAGGGATCAACTTTAAAATTGCCGAATATTTCAGTTAATTGCATATTAATTCAACCTAACTTAAAAGAAAAGAAGTAACTATTGTTGTTTTCAGATCTATTAATCTAATCTAATTTTCTCCCCAAAACACTCCTTAAAACAGCATTGCAAGCAACAAAAAGAACATACAGTTAACAATTTTAGCAACAATTTCGTAGAAGAACTACTGTGTTCTTTAATTAGAACCCAACGAACTTATAACTAGCCTACAAACCCGTTAAATTCATCACAATGTGCAGAACGGTAGATGTATTCTAAGAATCCATTGGACATCGATTATAATCTAAAATATAATTAACCAACTCAGAAAAGTCTTAGAAACTACTCCAGTTTTTCATTTTTTTAAATTAGCCTCTTGTATCTTCATTGAACAGCTTATTGTATGAGGTGAAGTTATCGATAGTCTTCTATATTACACTAAGGCATCAAACAAATATCTAACTATATTCAGGGACAATGTATATGCTTTGGTAATGCCTAACATAAGGAAGAAAATGTTCATCACTTACAGGCAAACCATTGAGAAGAGCCAGCGCTAGAGAGGCATGAAATGTCCATATTAATATCCTTTCCATTATATTCGGAAAATATGCAACAATTTGTGGTCCCCAGCGAGGCTGATACGATGTTAGCTTAATTGAATGTGCCATAGAGAAGACATCACCAACAAAAATAAAAGTCCCACCACAATTAGTTTCCTTAACACCGGAAGTTTCAGAAAATGGAAATCTGTTCTGTTCATGTGACAAACATTCATGAGAAGAACTTGAATATGCAATCTCAACCCACACCAATCCAGGCTCCTGAACTGGAGCTAAACAAACTTCCTCCTGTGAAAAATATCAAGGACATTCAGTAGCTAGTTGTTTTACTTAAACGTTGAAGTATAGTGTGAAAGGAACGGAGTAGACACATTAACATAAATTTGTAAGTTCATAAATGTTAAAATAATTGTGTACCTGAGCGCACGTACAGCCACCTCCCTTTAATGTGGCTAGTCCCCTGTCATCACCACACCTATTACGTTTGACAACATCTTTAGCATTTAAGCAGTACATACTCGATCCATTGTTCAAAAGATCAGTTTCGTTCTGACCATCATGAAGCGTAACATTAGGAGAGCATAATTTTACAAAGGCAGTAAGTTCACTGGGACAAACATGTTGATTTTCCAGCAATTTCGTAATTTTGATTTCTTCCATCATATAACTAGGGACACAGTAACCCTTCATTTTATTGACAATCTCCAAGTCTCCAGAACGATGAGAAAGATTTACATTATTAAGCTTAACGTTATATATCAATGTATTAAGCTTCAACCACTCTTGTGCATTTCTGATGGCTACATCATCTATCGACAGAATAACATCACCAGGAGCTAAATAACCAGACAAAGGTGAGGTTGGGGGTACATTCAAAACCTGCTCCCACGTAGCCACCAACATGGAAAAAGAAAGGGCAAGATATATGAGAACCAAAGAAAATGATAAACCTAAAATGATTTTAAGAAAGTACCATGGGATTGTGACCACTGCTGTAAAAGGGAAACAAGGTCATGGGCAAGAAGAATAATGCCAGTCCGCAAGCCGCACAGCACTAGAAATTTGTAGAAGGTGTAGAAATGAAATTAGCAATCTAGATCATTTTAAAATCAAACTTAAGACAAGGATACACCCAAAAATATAAGGATAGAAACTCAGGATCTAATGACACCAATGCAGAACAAAATGAAACTTACACCAATTAATAAACTTTACAAGAAGATTTCTTCCAAAAGTCAAATTTCACTACTTACGATCTGTTAGAATATCACCATACAGGATTATTTTCATGAGAGAATTTGATGAGTTGTATTTATTCTGTAGTTATGGTGTAGATGTCATCATGATTGAGAAAACTGGACCAGGATAGCCAACTGATTCAACTGTGAGCCAGTCCTTTGAGAAGTTCAGTCTGGCCACTAAAATCAGTACTTAAAAACTGGTCATTGAAATGTCATACCAGGTTCAAACCATCTGAACCACGCACAGCCAGCATAGTTGGATTGAAGACCAGTTCAATTTTATTTTAACAAAAATACCACTATTGAACCCAAGCCTTTGAACATGGTGTCAGTGATATATTGATTGGTAACTTCTATGCAGTTTCTGCTTTATATGGTACATCCTAAACATATTTAACCAATATAAAATTATTTAATTATCATTTAAATTCGTATTTATATTATTATTATTTACCTTGCAGAACAATATGATCTTTTGATGCTAATATAGAAATTCACCTAAATTTTTTACAAAGATTTTATGTCAGTTTATTATTTAGTTGATCATATAATAAAAAATACAGTATATAGTTTCACCTAATTGGTTTAACTCAATGTTAGATGCCTCGGCAGGCCTGAATCAGTTAGTAACAGAAACTAGTCTACAAATTAGCTGATTAGAGACGTAACTGAAACGGGAAGGGGGTAAGAGAAGGAAGAATTAGAAGTGGGGTTGCTTAGGAGTGGAATTGGGAGAGAGACCAGGTCTCTCAAACACCTGAAGGAGTCTGTTAGGAATCTGAAAATAAATCTCAGAAAAAGGTACTTAACAGATTGTATGAAAAGGAACAGAGATACAAGAAAATAAGGAGTACCCCAACGGTTTCCCCCTTACAACCAAAATTCAGTTGTCTTATTGACTATTCAGAATGAATCATATTAAAAGGAAATCCTCAATTAAAAGCTTAACCGGCATCTTGAAATCATCAAAATCCTGGATGGCACAGGATAGTGGCCAACTCCAAAATACTATAGCAGAATGATGGCTACTTTGGTATTGAACCATAGCCTTGAAAAGATTTTTTGATGACCGATATATCATATTTTATTACTTCTGAACATAAAAAATGATATATTAATTGGCCATAGAGGCAACAAGCAAAGGATCAGCTCTATGAAAAGCTTAAACAACTAGGCCTAGTGCAGAACCTAAGAATGGAGTCATAGCCTTGAAAACCATCAAGAAACAACTTCCATGAGCTAAAATTTAGTGAAATAGGACAAATTTAGTTCAACTGGACCAATCAAGAAAAATTACATATTGCTTTCCTTCTTTAACAAGTATATATTTTCAATTTATTCTTAAATTCTAGAACAAATAAAAAAAGGTTATCAAGTAGTTCAAGTGCCCATCCTTGATACAAGTATCAATGGATCATATTCAACTTACAACTGCATTGTGCCAAATGCCAGCAGAATACACACGGAGGGCAGTGAAATGAGGCAAAGTCTGCAACAATTCATAATTGAAGGCAACCAGTGCACCAGGAAATAGTATTGCAATGAAGATGGCAATGTACTCTATTTGTAATCCCTCACTGCTTTTCATTGAAAAGGTTAAATCATGAGAATCTAGCTTTCACCATTTCAAGCAAAAACTAAATTCGGGGTTATTCAATTCTTGGTACTTGCATGGTCACATATTAAATAAAAGAATAAAAAAACTTTACAGCTGAAATGATAATCAGAGATACACCCTCATTGATTATTTAAACATGTATCACAATTGCAACTGATGCTGAAATATGTTCAACAACAATAAGGAGCACCCAAAATCTATTCATAAAGCCTCAACATATAAAACATATCATAAATAAATTGTTCTTTTAGGACATTATCCCTTGTAAAGCATAAAGGGGATCTACTTGTATAAACATTAAAAAGGGTCGTATATTTGTATAAGGGCTCATTAGGTAGCAAGGATACAATATAAGTTAGATAAGAGCAACAACATCGAGTAAGGACATACATTATACCAATTTTGACATGCACCAAATATGTTAAGTAGTATATGTTATCCTATCCTATGTTTAAAATGGATCAAATTAAGACACGGAATGTGAAAATGACAATGTTGTCCTTTTATTAGAACTACATAATCATTTTCTAAAATTAATCTAAAATACAAACATTCGTATGTACATACATATATATATATATACTTTATTCCTTCTTAAAAATTAATAAAATTTAAAATAAAAAACATTTCTAATATTCTTTTTTGACTTTTTTCTACATTATTTCATTTTTTAAAAGTGTAAAAATTATATAAGATTAACTAAAAGACTAGCAACAAAAATAACATTGAAGATTTTATGAAAATTGTAAAAAGATGTCAAAGAAGCATATGCATACGTTATGAATGTTCAAAAACTATTATAACATGTTTTAAACCATTAAAAATGTTGGTTTTTCTTATACTAACTATTACCTGTTAATCCAGCAAGTAGATGTAACAAGTGCTTATTAAAATGTTTATCTAGAGGAAGAGGCCTACTAGACCCAACCACCAGGACGTGAAGTCTCTTAACAATCAGATGGTCTGAACTGAAGCCTGCAAAAAGGCCATTAATGGGCTTATACAGGCCCTAGTGTCTTGTATGACAGATTTACTAACCCTCTGCTTGACTAAGGTTTTATTCGTAGAAAATGTGATCCTTCACTAATTCTCTTCAGTAACATCCACGTTACCTTTATCTTCTCGTATATATAATCATCAGACAAAATTATCCATTGTTTGTTCAGTTCCTAATCACTGTGGGAATACTGTCTTTGCCCTAAATCAACAGGGAAATGTGGATTTCTTGGTAGTGAGCCTAAAATTATATATAATCTGTATAATGGAAAAATGTTGTTTTCTCAAGCAAAGTATGAGATCTTCATAAAACTGATCTGGCAGAATCCAAATATATTTCTACTCCTGTGTATGTACTCACTAAATATGAAGTAGACTACACGTTTGATATACTGCTTCATGTGTCTATAGTTGGTGTTTTATATTATGCAACCACTAAGACCAGAGACAATCTATTGTGTTAACAAATATAAATTTGCACTCTCTGATATACTATAATTTGGTCTTATCTCTAATCAATATGAAAATAAATATTTATGGGTCATAACAAATTACACTAAGATAGGTTTTGATACCATCTTAGAAAGTGGAATTCTTTGCTTATCATGAAATGCAAATTAGTTCATCACTCTATACATGAATGCATCAAGAAATTTTAAAAATTAGTATATAAAGGTAGTCTGACAATGATTCAATTATTAAATTTCATTGTCAAGTGTGGAAAGGATTAGTGACAAAATAGGCTACGAAAGATAGCACCACTTTAATACTACCACGTTGAGAAAAGATAAACCGAGAAGGAATATACTGAATTTCACGTAATGGGTACACACCAGTATAATGAAAAAAATATACAATAATAAGGAATAAAATCAATATCTAATAATGAAAAATATTTAATAAGATATTTTCTTTCAAATCATATCATATCTTTCTATTTAATGTAATCAAATCATATCTCTAACATAATTTATATCTCTAACACTCCCCCTCCAAGTGGAGCATATGTATCATAAGAGACACTTGTCATAAATTTCATCAACACAAAACCCCTTTAGAGACTTAGGAAACATGTCAACCTGTTGGTTATCGAAGCTAGTGGCTACTAGCAAGCAAAAATGATTAGAGGACACAACAACTACCAAAAAAAAACCTCAGGGCACGACAGCCTCTGGAAATCAAAAGTCATCAAACAATACAGACAACTTTCGAAAAGCAAAATTGCCAAAGGACACAACAGTTGCTGAAAAGTAAAAATGCTTAAAGAACACAGCAGTTGTTGGAAAGCAAAAAATGCTCAAAGGACACGGCAACTGCCGCAAAACAAAACATGCTCAGAGGGCAGAGTCACTGCTGGGAAGCAAAAATGCTTAAAGGGCATAATGACTATTGGAGAGCAAAAATAGTCATCGCATAGCAAGGCAATGACAATGATAGTGGTTGCCAACCGGAACAGGCTCGCCAAAAGAAAAAAAAACAGAAAAAAGTTCATTAGAAAATCTCAGCTATAAACATAATTAACTAAAAAACGTCAATGGTGAACAGTAATGTCAGTTGGATAAAACTCGACAAAGAAAGAAAATCACCAAAAAAATGGTTGGTATTTAAACAACCAGTCACCTAAGACAACTAACTAACTACAAAGATGTTTAGGAGAAAGTAACAGAGGAGAGCAAACCAAAGATTTATGAACACAATAACACAACAATAGTTGATAATATCTCTAAGTTTTAACCAGAGTGGCAAAGACGTAAAGACAACTGACCTTGTGGCAGCAACTGCATGGCCAAATTCATGCACAATGACGGATATGATGGTAGAAACACATGCGTACCCAACATCAGCAAGTGATAAACTTAACCCCGGCACCTGCATAGGATGCAGTAATTAAGTTCTTAAGTGCATGACTGATGAAAAAACTAAAAGGAGTCGTTCTGATATTCAGCTTTGGAAATGATATTGACCTCACACTCAAGAAGGATAAGAAAGTGAATGATAAGTCATTTACATAATAAGATCCAATTTGAGTTCTTATAACTAAAAAATTCATAAAGTTCTCATAAAGAGAAAACTCAATTTTCTTTCCAAATTCATATATCTCCCTCATTACATCATAAGTACATCCTTTTATAGACTAAATTATGCAAGACCCTTAAATTTCACATTATTTCCCTTAAGTAATCTTTAATGTTCACTAATAATTAACTCCAGTTGGTGTTGTCTTACCGTGAGAACAAAATGATTCACCTTCTTTAGTTTTTTTCCTTTTTTTTTTTTTTTTTTTTTTTTCTTTTTTTTTTTTTTTCTTTTTTTTTTTTTTTTTTTTACTTTCCCATTATATTGACTCCCTTTAGATATTAATGACAGAAAAAGATTATTCACATTTTCCATGTGGTAATTTTAGTGTCGCCACCATACATTTTCCTTGTATTTATTATTCCTTGGGGAAAAAAACTAATTTAAATTTGATAGGAATGAGAAATAAAGTTGCCAACCAAAGGAGGTAACCCAAACAGCAAGGTACTGGCAAAGCTTCCAAGCTTAATGCTGCCACCACGGAGATGCAATGTTCTGGCTAGTTCCCAAAGAAGAATCTGGACATGAGCGGTGTTATACAGATTAATTGAAATTCAAAAAAACAAAAATATTCAGAGCAAATAGCCATAGTAGTCCCTCAAAGATAACCTGCTTGAATGAATTTCGCCACAAGCACTTCTAGAAGAAGAAATAAACTTCTCTTTAAGTGCAAAGTAAATCATCTACTTAGAGAAACAAATATAAAAGAGTTTTTATAATTAGTTTATGCATCAGCTAAATTTAGCTTGTAGGCTTATGGAAAATTTTATTTCATTTTTTTCTCTTACAAGTGTCTATGAAAAAAATTCCAAATAGACTCCAACTGGTCGAACTAGCAATTCAATGATGAAAATTGCACTTAGACTCCCTGATATGCATTTCCCAAGTCAAATTAGTCCTCGCGTCACAAATCTCGATAACTAATTTGACAAATGCAATACACATTCAAGAATTGATTAGATTTTCGAATAAATGTATATTCAGGACCCTAACTATAATTTCCACCATTCAAGAACTAATATCAGACGCTGTATTGCCCTTTGCTAAAACTAATTTACTGTCGACTCAAGCATTTAATACGAAAAAAGAAATTGAGAAACACCAAAATTCTCACCACAGTAACTCCAAGTAACGCAGAGAGGGCAAACCCAACCCCAATTGAAAACCATACTTTCAAAAACCTATAAGATACATAACAAAGCAAATGTAAGAAACACTGAATAAAAAGCAGAACGGTGCGTGCATGCAGAACAGAGAGTGTGACCTGGAGTATCGGCGACCAAAGTGGAAAAGAGGTCTGTTAAATGAGGAGATTTTGTAGTCGCAATAGCTGCATTTAGACATTACCCAAATTAAAATCGCAGAAATGGAGGACAATGAAGTAATTGAAGAAGGTGATTTACCAGCAGGAAACTGTGTTGGAAACGTTGGAAGAGGAAGAGGAAGAAACGTGAAGTGGGAGAAGAGAGCGTTGTGAGAACCTTTGAGGCGCAAATCTCCTAATTCGTCGACCTTCCACTTCCATCACTGCATTTCAATGGCGTTTCTTTTAGTTTCATCTTCTAACTTTTAAATAGATTGATTTAATCTTTCATAATCCTAAATACATTTAAAAATAAATATATTAATACTTTAATAATACATTTTTATAAAAAAAAAATAGAATTAAATATGGAATAAATCATATCATATGACATCTAATTATATTTTATATGCTCAAAACTTAATGGTTAATACTTATTTCCGAACTACTATTGTAAAAAAAAGCTAGCAATTATGAATTTCGATTCAATTTAGGCTTTTATGTTTTTACGAGTAATTTAAATTAATCTAATTTCAATTTAAGTTAACCCCGTTGATACTTAAAATATATTGGTGATTTAAAAGTCAGAAAACATAACCCGTTTTTTAAAATCACTGCTTATGATAAAAAGTTTTAATCTCTATTAAAATTAAAAAAAATTGTTGACTTAAAATTGTTATAAAACAACATATTTTTTAATTTTTTTAAATTTCTAACTGTTTAAAATCAATCTTACAAGTGAATGTAGAAATGGACTGAGGCAATCAATTATGATAAAGGTGGAATAAAGTACTTAATAAGTGTTTTTTTCTTCTCTGTTGCCTCCAAAGAGCTCTTGCTCACAGTGTTCTCTTTTTTTGAGTGTGAGAGTGAATTGAATGAAGATATATATAATGTGTGAAAGTAGGGTAGCATCTATTTGCTGAGTGCATCTCCAATTGGAATCAGAATCCTTAGTGTAAGTAGAGCAACAACAGTGGAGGTACAGGGGAAATTGTGGATTTTTTTTTCTAGCATTATTTTTGAAAAAAATTATGTAAATAATATATTTTTCATTTTAATTCCTCAACTAACATTATTTACTGTATTTAGAAATTTTTTGTTTTCATAATTTTTTATTTATATTGTTTATAATTTTAATTATTATTTATTTTAAAATTACAATGTATACACTTAAATTTTTATTTAATCAAATGATATATTTATTCTCTTATTTTCTTTATTATTACTTATATATCAATAATGCAAAAAATCAACTTTTATTTGAAACTTATAAAAAATTTAATTAATATTTATTTTTAAAAACTACTCTAACAAATTTATTTATTTTTGCTATTATTTATTTAGATACTTCTAACAAATTAAAAAAGACAAAATTTAATTCAAATTCTAATATTATAATTTTTTTCAATTTCAATTTTTTTATAAAAATACAGTTATAAAATTATTATGCTTTATTCTGTCCAATTTAATTTTATTATAAAAATAAATAATTTATTATTTATTTTTCTATTATAATTAATTAGTTTAAAATATGTATAAAATGTTTCATTTCATACTTTGATCGTCCTTTCAAAATTTTAATTCAACCGTATTTTTCTATTTTAATTTGAAATCAACACTACTTTGGTTTCATATAAATTTAAGAAAAATAATAATTCCTTACATACTTTTTTATTTACCTTTTTCTCTCATACAAATTAAAAATAAACCATTTCAAATTTTAATTTCATTTTAAAAAACAAATTACTCCAAAATATTATTTTTACTTTTATCTATTTTTATAAATAAAAATTACATTACCTAGGTTTTTATTTAACATATTTTACTGCATTTTCTAAAAGTATGTCAAAAATTTTATTTACTAATAACAATAAACATGTATAAAACTTTAATATTTTATATTATTTTTAAACCAAATTATATTTAACCTTACATAATTTATTAATTTTTTTCTCTCATAAATTATTTAAAATTTGTTCTTCTAAATTTTAATTAAAATTTTCAAAACACTTTTTTACCTACAATAAGTTTTTGAATTTGTTTTATTTTATTTTATTTTTCTTTGTTCAAACCTTAAATCCTATAGAAAAAAAAAACAAAACAAAACAACATAATTTATTAATTTTTTTCTCTCATAAATTATTTAAAATTTGTTCTTCCAAATTTTAATTAAAATTTTCAAAACACTTTTTTACCTACAATAAGTTTTTGAATTTGTTTTATTTTATTTTATTTTTCTTTGTTCAAACCTTAAATCCTATAGAAAAAA
>Ga0099824_1007369_pt1 | contig 14611 bp, 8 predicted proteins | sample SiratrowhiteBW_FD_76837 | JGI IMG/M metagenome (GOLD analysis project Ga0099824, IMG submission 76837) | Root nodule microbial communities of legume samples collected from California, USA - Siratro white BW | ecosystem: Host-associated > Plants > Roots > Nodule | place: USA: California...
AAAAATAATATAAAAAAAAAAAAAAATATAATAAATAAAAATAAAAAATTATTTTAAAAAAGTTTTTTTTTTTTATTTAATATTTTTTTTTTTATTTTTTTTTTTTTTTTTTTTTATCAATATCATGTTTGCTTTTTGGAAAAAAAAACATAATTATTAATTGAGGTTATTTTTTAGATCAACACTAACTAAGTTATCATATAACTCAATATTACTTTTGAAAGTTAATGATGATTTTTTCAGTTGATATTAATATAATTATTTTTCAATCAAAGTTAATTGTTGTTTACCATTAATAATGAGATTATTTTTCAGATGAAGTAAGGATTTGTAGTAGATGTTAATAAATGTTATTTTTCCGTTGACACTGTTGAAATTATTTTTTCTGTTACAATCGACATTATGAATAGTTTTCTTGAATAATACCAGGAAGACCATTTTTCTATGGATGTCAATTAGATGCTTTCGGTTAACATCTTTCGTGAATATTTTTCCATCACTATATAAGGAATTTATTTTATCAACATTAATAATGTTATTTTTTTTTTTGGTCTAGAATTGACTATTTTTTAATGTTAAATAGAAAGACTTTCGGCCTGCCTTAACTAGAATTATTTTGACCCATTTCAATATAAAAATTATCTTAGCTCACATCAATCATAAAATTTAAAAAAAAAAACTCCAATGAATGGTATTGAAAAAAAACCTTAAGTGTTAATTGAAATAACTATTTCTGACATTAACAAAAAATAATATGGAGAGAAAAACTCTTATTAAAAATGAGAGTATGAATGATAATATTGTATAAAACTATCTCTCAAAATGGATTATTTTTAATCTCAATTTTTTGTAAGATTTAAGCCTTGAGTTTTTACATAAAAAATAATAACACATATAGAACACTTTAATCTCATGTATGCAAAACAATGCGATGAACTAAACCATCATTTGAAATTAAAACTAAAAACTGATATGAAAACTTCCATATTTGGCTTGAAAGAAAGTATAAATGCATGCATTAATCTTGTTGACTCGTACCAGTCAAGAGACATTTTTCATATCATGCTACAACTTTTGTGAAGACATTTCTACCTACAAATTAATTGAGACATATCGCAATCATTTTTCCCTTAGTTTTTATAATGATGAATCACATTGAATAATTAGCATTGTGAACAGGATAATATTTGATTACTGGTAAATTCAGAGAACTTAAAATCCAATTTTATAATGATAGATATTGGTGTTAACTTTAATCACTTCTGCTTTGTGATAAATTTTGGCCCGGTGGTAGAAATGCTGTTATTATTAGAGATAACTAGACAACCTAATAATCTATATCTATGGCTTGGTCAAATTTATGGTGCTTTCTTGGCCTATAACAAAAGAAGAAAAAAAAAAAAGATTGGTCAAAATGTCCTTCTCCTTAAGTTTGGTCCCACTCATTCACTAAAGTACTGTTTGGCAATCACCAACCAGGCAGACATGAAACCAATCAAGACTTGGGCAATAAAAATTGACATTAATGATTGAGATGAAATTTTAACTTTCGTTGGTGAATAATATTATCTAAGTTTCTCCAAAATGAAAATTTTAAACTCATTGAGTTTATTATTGTCGAAGTTTTTTATGTATTCCAAAACACAAAAGTGTCACATTATTTAATTTACTCACTTTTAACACACCAAACTAATGAAAAGTTGAAGGAGTAGGTGTAGAATTATTCCATTCCTCTTCTAGCATGTGTTGTTCTGAAACGAATGAATGTTAAGATGCCAAATGGTCCAAACTTTCTTTTTATACAGAGATGAATTGATGAATAGAACTAATTTAATACTGTTGTTGGAATGTATTTGTAATTATATATTTTTGTGAGTTTGTCTTTGAATTTAGAAATGGAATGACCAATCAAAAGTTTTATTTTGAATCAGATCTATAGAAGACAATGTTAAGATGCCAAATGGTCCACACTTTCTTTTTATGCACAGATGAATTGATGAATAGAACTAACTTCACATTTATTTTTCTACTGTTGTTGGAACATATTTGTAATCATATATATTTTTGTGAGTTTGTCTTTGAGTTTAGAAATGGAATGACCAAGCAAAGTTTTATTTTGAATCACATCTATATATAGAAGAGAATGGTGTTAAAATAGAAAATGTTATTATTATAATTAACCACGTCTGAGATGCAATTAGTTGTGAACATTCACGAAGTTGGATTCCGACCAGAAACACATTGCCGCAAAACAAAATGATAAGCGTTATTCCTTCGGGTTTTTTTCTTTTTCATACTAGTGTAGTTTTTATAAATAATATCTAAAATACACAAAAAAAATTAATTTACTTATTAAAATGCATAAATCGGGTCACCGAATACAATTTCAATGGTCATAATTTCAGTGTAAATTTTGAAATCTTACGTGATAGATACGATTTCTATTAAAAAAATTAATTGATGTATAGTGGACCTATGTATTTCAATTTTGATGTCTCTTCATTACCTGCACTCTGTTAATGTGTGAATTCATTGTCTGCACTGCAAGACAAGATATCTGCACTGCAGACAAGAACTCATCTTGTGCATTTCATGTAATTAAATGTTATTATTATTATTATTATTATTATTATTATTATTATTATTATTATTATTATTTTAATTAAAGGTTATTATTATGCAATTATAATTGCTACTGTAATTAAAAGAGTCTTAACTGTTATTATGAATTTATTAAAATTTTAATGCTGATGAATTGCTACTGTAAGTATTTTATTATGTTACTATAATTATTTTTATTATAATTACTACTATTATTTAATATTAATTATGACTAATTACAATTAATAATAATTATTATTAATTAATATTATTTAATGTTAATTACGAATATATATAATAATTATTTTATTATAATTATTATCATTATAATTACTACTATTATTTAATATTAATTACAAATACTGTTTATTTCAGTTAATTATTATATATGATTATTTAAAGTCACGGGAATTTTAAAAGTTTATTAATTAAGAAAATTATACTTTAATTCCATTATTTACGTCTATTTGAACTCATTTTATTCAATAAAATATTATTATATAACAATAAATAAGAATTTATTTAAGTGTTATACGGTTGTATTTTACTGTGTGTGAAAGTATCAGTCGTTTTGGAAGAAAAAATATTACAGCCCCTTTGACACCACTGTTTACGAATTAATTTCATTTTATACTACTTTTTCTTAATAAAATATTATATAATAATAAAATAATAATTTATTTTATTCTGAAATAAATATATTATTTCAGTGGAGGTGGGAAAGTATCCCAGGTCAATGTTATTATTATAATTAGCCATGTCTGAGATGCAATTAGTTGTGAACATTGACGAAGTTGGATTCTGACCAGAAACGCATTGCTGCAGAACAAAATGTTAAGCGTTATTCCTTCATCAGCGGCATTTTCTGTCGCAACTCTCTTTGTCTCAATCTTCCTTTGGACCATCCCTGAGGCTGTGCTGTCTGCTACTTCAAACTATGAAGGCGTTACTAGGCACTACCATTTCGATGTATATACGCATTAACATTACCTTACACCACATTACACTAGCTGTGTTCTTTCAAATAATATCATTAATGCATCTTACTAGGCACTTAAGTCGTGTTTCTCATATCTGCTAAATGTTTTTTTTATTATGCAGATAAGGCTGAAAAACTTTACTAGGCTGTGCCACACTAAGAGCATGGTTACTGTAAATGGGATGTTCCCGGGACCTCGAGTTATTGCTAGAGAAGGAGACAGATTAGTGGTTAGCGTGGTCAACCATGTTCCAAACAATATCACCATTCATTGGTATGTCATTTGATTCTGTGAACCAATCCTCATATTGTGCATGCATGCGATGAATATTTTAGTTTTTCTGACAAAAAATTTATAGGCACGGTGTGAGACAGCTACATAGTGCATGGTCGGATGGACCAGCGTACATAACTCAATGTCCCATACAAAGTGGTCAGAGCTATGTGTACAACTTCAGCTTGGTTGGGCAAAGAGGAACTCTCTTCTGGCACGCACACCACTCCTGGCTAAGGGCTACTCTCTATGGACCCCTCATCATCCTCCCAAGGACCAACGAATCTTACCCTTTTGCCAAACCCTACAAGGAAATTCCCATCCTCTTTGGTATTACATCCACACATGCATGCATCTATAATAATCAAACATTCCAATTCTTTACAACATATTCTGTTATTTTATATATCCATATTAGCTGTAAGATAATGTTTTCTCGGAATAATTGAGTGCAGGAGAGTGGTGGAATGTGGATCCGGAAGCTGTGATTGCACAAGCTCTTCACACAGGGGGTGGTCCAAATGTCTCTGATGCCTACACCATTAACGGACTTCCTGGGCCCCTCTACAATTGCTCCAGTAACGGTACACTACACTGCTTTCATTATTCAAACCTAATTAATTAAATTTAAATACTCATTAGTAATTAATCAATGGGGTTTTGTGTGAAATTATGTTTATGCATGGTGGACAGATACATTCAACCTGAAGGTGAAACCAGGGAAGACATATCTTCTACGTTTGATCAATGCCGCAGTGAATAGTGAACTCTTTTTCAGCATAGCAAACCACACCTTGACAGTTGTTGAAGCTGATGCTTCGTACGTTAAACCATTCAACTCCAACATCATCGTCATTGGTCCTGGACAAACCACAAACGTGGTGTTGAAGACAAAACCTGCGTACACAAATGCTACTTTCTTCATGCTAGCGAGACCATTTTTCACCGGTAAGGGTACCTTAGACACTTCCAGGGTAGCTGGCATTCTAGAATACGACAAAGACACCCCTCCTTCGAAATCAGATTTGAAAAACCGTACCCCACTGAAACCAGCCCTTCCTGCTATTACCGACGCATCCTTCGTTGCAAATTTCAGTCGTAAATTTCGCAGCTTGAAGAGCGGAAAGTACCCTGCGAATGTGCCTCAAGAAGTTGACAGGAGCTTCTTCTTCACAGTAGGTTTCGGGAGCACTCCCTGTCCGAGAAACCAAACGTGTGAAGGGCCTAATAAGAGAGCTAAATTCGCTGCTTCCATGAACAACATATCTTTCACTCTCCCTTCGGTGGCGATTCTTCAACAGCATTTCTCAGGGCAGGAGAATAAAGGTGTTTACACCACGGACTTCCCAGCTGTTCCTCTGAGAGCCTTTAACTACACGGGGACTCCACCGAATAACATCATGGTGAAGAGTGGAACGAAAGTGGTGGTGATACCCTACAACACGAGAGTGCAGGTTGTGCTGCAAGACACTAGCATTTTGGGAGTAGAGAGTCATCCGTTACATCTTCATGGGTTCAACATGTTCGTGGTGGGTCAAGGTGTTGGGAACTTTGACCCCATGAGAGACCCTGACAAGTTTAATCTGGTGGACCCTGTTGAGAGGAACACCATTGGCGTGCCTTCTGGTGGTTGGGTTGCAATTCGATTTCTTGCTGATAACCCAGGTGAATTCAGTTAAAATGCAAGATGAAACATTGTTATTTAATGATATATATTATGATAGAAGTTGAAACTTAGTGATATCTAACTGTGAATTATATATAGGTGTTTGGCTGATGCACTGCCACATGGATTTGCACCTGAGCTGGGGGTTGAGCATGGCTTGGATTGTGAACAACGGAAAACTCTCTCATCAGAAGTTGCCCCCTCCACCCTCTGATCTCCCAAAGTGTTGATCCTTTTCGATGTTGTACTGTGTTTGGATTTCATTTCTATGTTGGGAATGAACAAATTGTTGCTTTCAATTCTTAATTTTCGGGAACAAATATCTATTCAGATTTTATTTTATTATTATCTTTTCTAGGTTATCTGCGTTTTTTTCCCATAATTTACTTTTTTATTTGAGTTTTTTTCAATAAAATATTATATAATAATAAAATAATAATACGTATTTACTTTCATTTGACATTTTTTTAATAAAATATTATATAATAATAAAATAATAATACGTATAGATGTAATGTGGAAGTAAAAGATGACTAATTGCCTTCAATGCACTTTATTTTCAAAATTTAAGTAGTAATTTGCCTTGTATATTACGCTATGCGTTCAAAAAATTTAATTGAATTTCTTAGCCTATGTTCCGACAAATATATAAACGTGTCTCCCCTTTAAAATTAAATACAAATAATTGGATAGCGAATATAAAGCCATTAAATTGACTATTGCCAATAGGGTTTTCAAAAAAAAAAAAAAAACTCTTTTATGACAATTATTTAATTGTTATTGATAGAATTATTGTTGGTAAAAAGGATTGCCACGGTTGACAATCACTATATAATAGCTTACTTCTATAATTTTAACTCGTTGGATGGTCTTTATTTATTATAATTTTGATTTTTTTTATTTGATTATTACACTACATCTCAGAATGAATGAAATATAAAATGAATAAATATGATTAGATGAATAAAGTGAATAAATAATACTATTAAAATACCTAAATGCACTTAGGTGAGTTTATGTGATATTACATCTAGCTTAACATACAACATATTTGATTTGAAGTATGCACAATATTGGTTACGGCACAACTATATATATATATATATTTCCTTACTAATGTACTATTTATTCAAAATGTGTGGGGATTTTCCTATGCAATAAATAAAATCATGCATCAGTTTGGTCATGCAAAGATATAACCTCCAGTTGTAAATTATGTCACTATTTAAGAAATTTGTTTTAGTTTTTTTTCAGAAAATATAAATTAATTGATGATCTCGATTTTTAATGAAATATTATTTGTTCATTTTTTTTAATTTTCTCCAAAATAAATTACATTGACACTCGTATTTATAATAGATAAATATGTAATATATTTATTGGAAAAAGAAAATTATTCAATAAAAATTTCTTAGTAACATATTTATTAATTTTCTTATTCTACATATAAAATCTTAAATTGCCAGAAAAAGTATCAATAATAACACGGTATTTTTCTATTCTGGTGCAAATTGTTTTGCAAAATTTTTAGAATGGGAAAAAAATTATTTTTATTTGGATAAATCGCGTTGAGTTTTCACAATTTTATTACGTGAAAAATTATAACATCGTGTCACATTTATGTTTAATAAGATTAAACTGAAATAGTATCGTATCATAATAATTTCAGAATAATTAAAAGTGCATATAATTTAATGAGATAATGACACGATTTTATTTTAAATTAAATTAAATCGTGAAATAGTTTGAATTTAACACGATTTACTGATAATGAAAATTAAAAAAAAAATACCAATAATTCTAAGAATTTTATAAAAAAATTACACCAATGAAAAAAAAAACTAATAACACGGTATGGTAGTACTACATGGATGACATTTGAATGCCAATGATGATAGTAATTTTTTTTTGTTTGAAAAATGAAAGTTAAATACATATGATTTGTTTTGATGACTAAAGCTACAAATATTTTCTTATATTAAAATAAAAACAAAAGTTTTACAAAAGTGACTTCAAAATCAATTAATTATTTTTTCAAATAATTAAAAATGCTAAAAACTAACATAAAAAATTACAGAGAATAAAAACTATAAATCCATTGGCAATGAATTGCGAAGGCGCAAACTTTTTAGTATTATTTTTTCAAAAGAACTTAGGTTCAATTTGGATAAATGCTTTCATAAAGACTCATAAAAGAAAAAGTAAAAGAATTAAAATGAAATTAATCAACCAATTTTTCATAAATTAAATCAATTTATGTACCTTAATTTTTTTAAAATGTTAGATCAATTTTTTTAAAAAAATATATATCAACTAATTTCATATTTCTTTTTACTTCTAATTTATTTTGGAATGTATTTTTTGAAATTCGTCTTTTATATTTTGAAAAGTCCATCCTGAAAGTAAGAGGAAAGAATGGTGAGATATAGAAAGAAACTCTACACTAACGCCATTATTGGTTTGAAAAAGGTCTAGGATAATATTTTTTATGTGTGATAAAATTAAATTTTTATGTTTGATTACTTTTGTTAGGATTTTGTTCTCTCTGTTACATCTACTGAAATATACCTTTTCACTGTTGTTTTTAAGTTTATGTAGAATAATACACATGGTAGAAAAATGAAGAATTAATAAATCGAATAAAAAATTATAAGATAAGTAAAAATAACACACCTTCTTAACTTTTTCTTCAGTGTACAGTAATTAATAGCATAGTGAAAAAAGAAAAAAAATGAAGGAAAAAATTAAGAAAATATAATGTAAATAAAAAAAAGTAACTATTTGTATTATATATATATATATATATATATCAAACTACACAATTTTAATACAATATATAATAAATAATATATCTAATTATCTTATTTTTATATAATAAACAAAATTAAATAAGATAAAAATATTTTTATCTATAAAAAAATTACAAGGCTGATAAAAGAAATGCAGAGAAACATGTGTTATTCATGTCCAACGTCTCTATGTCAGTAATTTGTTGTTTTGTTCGTACATGTGGAATGTCATGCCATACATGACCCAGCCTGTGCTAATCATTCAATTTCTTTGCACAGATAATAACAGTGCCTATCAGAACCACCACACCATCCCATGCATTTCTTTCACCAATTTCATTCTAAATTTAATTAACTCCATACTTATAAAATTATAATTATTTTCTGTGAATACATCAATAATTAAATTCAAAAATATAGTATGCTAATATAAATACATAATAAGTGTTAATTGAATCATTAATTAAAATATATATCATAAACTATTTTAAATTTAACAATATATTTATTAAACTAATGTTTTAATTAATTGGAACTTAATATAATATTTAGTGTTACCATTTACGGGGAAAATATGTTTTTGATTTTTGTACTTTCCATAAAATTTGGTTTTGATCGCGATATTTTAAAAAATAATTTATTAGTTTTTAAATTACAAAGACCAAAAACATACTTTCCCCCTACTGTTAATATCCAAATTATAAAAATAATATATAATTATTCAAATTATGTCCTAAATAACTCAATAAATATATCTAGTGTTAAATCAAATGTTTACTACTAGTTTAAAAAAGTGTTAAAAGTGTTAGAAAATCACATTCGTAATCTGACTCTAATCTCTTATCATTAAACAAAAGACTATAGCTAATAAGAAAAAGAAAGTTTTTATATACAACCAAATTTGTTCCTATGCATAGTGCGAATAAATGATATTTTCTACATTAGTGTTATCCTAATCATGGAAGAAAAACTACAATAGTTTGTAAGGTGATTTGGTTTGCAACTATTTGATCTAAATAATACACCTTAACAATATTTATTATAGGGAGAAAAGTTTAATAAAAATAATGTTTTTAGACTTGCAATCTTTATGCCATGATCATGTCAAATATATTATAAACAACCCCTAATAATTTGGGCCCAGTATAAATAATATGTTGTTATAACAAAAATCAAATAAAAACCTAATTTTTGTGGGCTTCGAATGGCGAGCCCATTTAACAAATGTAGCAATGCATCTTGTTTGATTTAATCCCTTCTTTTGACTGCCACTTATCATCACTATATACTATTTTCGGACTAATTAGGGTTATCAGTCCACTAGGTTTTCTAAAAATTGTTACAAATTTTTTTCTCACCATATTCATATATTTCATGTTAATTATAAACATAATTAATTAACCAATTAAAAAATGGTATCACGGTGTAGATGAAAATTGGGGAATAAAGAGAAAGATAGATGAAAAAAGTTTGATATTTAAAGACAAACTTAGAAACTTATAGATTCGATCTACCTAGAAGTATAAGACAAAATAAATGGAATGCATATTTTTCTAGAAATCGGCAGCTTTCAACTTAGGTTAAAATCGAATAACATACAACCCAACAAGTCACATGTTATAACATCAAACAAGGTGACAAGGAGATAAAGACTTGTGTCAACATCAAAATTGGGTGATGTAGAAGAATGTTGAAGGAAAATTTTACTAGACAACCTTGGACCTCTAAGAAAAATTTTACCATTCAACCACCATTTTTAGAGACACAGAATAGAACCTGAACATTCTAAAAATGATGGTTGAGAATTAATTACCATAAAATTGACTACTGAACATAAAAAAAAATAAGACAATTTAAAAAATATATAATTTATAATTTTTTCAGATGCTACTAAAATAGTGTATGAACTTTTCGTTTTCCTTTTAATATTTTAATAAAGTTACTATCTGTTCTGAACTGTTAGATATATAGGTCTATTCTATTTATCATTTTGAGAAAACATAAGTAAGTGCTAAAAATTAACTAACAATACGAGGTATGATTATTTAAAAATATATCTTATCAATTAAATAAACATCATGTATAAAAAAAAATTGAATTCACTAGAAATAAGATTCTCTAACTGAATAAAATTGTGCTTAATTATTTACATATTTGTCTGTCTAAGGATATACCCAATAGGGTTAAAAAATACAACAGTAATTAAAATTTCTGAATAGTTTCATTCATATTTTTTTTATTTGACAACACATTCTTTTTACTATTGGATAAAAGTGATGTAAATTATAAAATTTTGTATTTATTTAATAAATCATACTCATACCTTTTGTACTTTGAATGAAATATTAACTACTAAGAAATAATAATATTTTAATGAGAAGGGTTTTTGACAAGGTGGTGAAAGGTTAAATCTTGGATGAAAAATGAAAATTTTAACTAAGATGAGTGGGGACAGATTGGAAAAGAGAGATTCCAGCTTTACAATCATACTGCCATCAAATTCAAAAACAAAGGAATAAAGAATGAACAAAGTGAGGTCTGGTAAATTCCATATAGGGGAAAAGGAGAAGGAATTTAATGGAACTTGCAGTTTCAATGCAGATCCAAAAACTGCTATTTGAAGCAGTCAAAGAGAATAACATGCACTGTCTAAAATTAAAATCCTTTCCTCCAGAACAAGAGAGAGATGGAGAATTTGAGACATAAGACATCATTGAACAGATGAAAGTTTTAAGTAGCAGTTCGTTTTAGACAATGTAAGAGAAACAAAACCAAAGAGAAACATTAATCTGGAGTCCAGTTGATGTACATATTTCCAGCAATGTGTAAATCTTAAAACTCACCTCAGTTAACTTGTAATTACAATCGAATCTATAGTATTCAAAGAGGGCCAAAAAGGATCTCATGGATCAGAAATGAAAAAATTGTGCAAGTTGGAACCATAAAAACTGAGTACAAGATCTGTGTGCTTCCTTCATTAATCCCCATGCTTGTGCCAGCAAACCAACATGGCCACACACCGCCTCATTATGTAAAACCGTGCTTTCTGTTCCTTAGCTATGTTGGTGCATTTGCGACCGATGGAAGGGTTCTTCTGTGAAAAGCTCCTAGAAAGATTGCTGTTGCATTTGGAGGAAGATGAAGAATTCTTCTGGGACAAGCTTCTAAGGAGGGGTGAGTTTGAAGTAGAGGCACTCCTTGAGAATAATGACTTTGTTGAAGAAGAAGAAGAGGCTTGGCTGCTTGAACCTGTGTCCTTCTTTGATGTCTTTCTCTTTTCATCCATCACAAGCCAGAGAAACTGTGAATGTGATGACAGTAGCTACCACACTATGAGCCTTATCCTTTGTGTGTAAGAAGAAGAGGAAATAAGATTGTGATAAGAGAGAAGAAAGAAGAAAGTCACTGTGGGACTGTGTAGGTATAGGTGTATATATGTAAGTGTTCAAAGAGATCATTAGTGCTTGCTAGTAGGTTATGGTCAGCACTTTGTTTATATAGCCTTATACCATACATATCCACTTAATACTACTGCTCATACATACAAATTTACATGTAGAACAACATTTTATGTTGAGCAACTTCTTTTAAAAATTTACATTTTTCACTGTGGTGGGGCTAATTTGTCCATGGAAATCGCCTCGGATATGCTATGATTCTCTTTGGAGACACACATCTTGTACGGTTCCAAAAGGGGCAGTCACTTATTAAAATCATACCCTGTAGACAAAATGTTAGCTGGTTCTCATGTGGAGGGGTTGTGCCTGTTATACTCCACCAATGTATTTTTTTTCTTTTCACTGATTTTTATTCAGTTTCTCTGATATTTTTCCACTGTTTTTGATTTGTTCAAAGAAACAGTTGCGAGCATCCTGAGTTTTTATTTATATGGAGCCTTCTAAGTTTGTTGATTTTTAGAGTGTGCCTAATTTGCAGTTAAAGATGCTTTTCCTTCAGCGGAAAAATGTGCACATGGATGACAGTGCTCTGCATCTCCTTGGTAGTACAAAAATGTGTTTAAATTATAAGGCTTAAAGAGTACATTAAGAGACTAGTATCCATCATCCACATCTTATTAGTATGAACGTGACTCTTGTTTGTCAATTCTCACCACTGAAATTAGTTTTGAATTTAGTTATAAAAAAAATTAAAATCATCCAAGATATTCCTTTAATCATAACCTTTCATCCCTTTTTTCTTCTTCAAAGTTTTTGTAGGAAAGGAGAGGGGATGCTTAGTTGACAAGTGGCTGATATGGTCAATCTTATGATCATCGAAATAACACACCACTTTATACTCTGCTTCATGTCCATGGATTCGGTGCTAAAGTATCTTTTTCTCCCTTTTATCAATCTAGATATATGTATATAAGTAATTTATAAGTATATAGTTTCCCATTTTTGTCTATTGCTTATTGAAAGAAAAATGTGTCTGCAAGTGGGTCTTGCAGAATTGTGACCATCACAGCCACTAGTTTAAACAACAACCATATATTATTGTTCTCATCAAGTTATTTATTTATTCATTAAAGGGCTGAAATTCACAGGCACATGGTATTGCAACTACGTACGTAGCTAGAGCAGTGGTTAGAACAGTGAAAAAATATTTTTTGGATTTGAAAGTTTTGTCTGAATTTAAAATCTTCAAAGGGGGGCTCATGCTTAACTTATCATGTGAGGGAATTGATTTGTTATTCATTTTGTATTAATACTTTATTAGATCTCGCCGCTCTTAGTACTGTAGTTTACACAATGCAGTTAAAATATATGACTCTAAGAGAAAAATGAAAGGAAGAAAAAATTTGAAAAAGGTGTGATATGAAATGGTCACGAAGAAGGAATCTAATGATTTGGAAACAAGCATTTTTGAAGATTATTTGACTGGTCAAAAAACTTTGCAATCACATGGTTGTAAGTATGATTATCATTGGTAAGCAAAATTAGTGTAAAAAGTAGATGGAGCATATTTTTTAGGTTGGGCATATGTAGGTCTATTTAGAGTGAATGTGAACCAAGTATTTTGCCTCTTTTTGATGGCACGTACGCAGAAAATTGGAGCCTGTGATGTTGTTCTCTGAGGACCCTGTCTCTCTGTGCACACCACAAATTCAGCGTTTTTCTTATTCTAATTTTTATATGCAGTCAAATTAATTATTAATGCAGTCAAATTAATTATTAAAAGATAAGATACAGCACCGCAATCAAGTTGTTGTAATTACTAATTAGTGTTGGTCAAAGCATGACGAGGATGGTCAAACATCATGTCACGTGGGGTGCTGTGGTTGGTGTAAAATGCATATTTCTCCTCATTTCTTTTAATACAAAATAAAGTTTTTTTTCTTTCAAATATATTACTCAATGATCATTTCTATTCAGTACACAACTTTTCAAGAACTAAAAACTATCCAACCATAATTTGTTTTATATTTAGTTTTCAAAAAAAAAAGCACCACTTATTCATATAAAATTGCATAAATTTTGTTTTATCTTTAGCTACTTTTAGAAGTTATTAAACTGAATAGGTAGATCGATCCAGTATAATAATTCATGATCGATTGACAAAAAATATTTGATGAAACAAGTTTTTATGTCTTTCATATTTAGTATTTAAAAGATCATGACCATTAGATCTAATTATACTTTTTCTGTGACATTAAGAGAATCATAAGAAAAAATTAACTATTTTCTTAAAACTACTAAAGAAGTCTGAACATGAATAGTTATCTAGTTTGTTAATCATGTAATGTTAATTATCACATCAGTTATTTTCCTTTTTTTCTGCAATTTACAAATGCATGTATGACGTGGAGAAGAATTAACTAATAATAAGAATCTTCTTAAAAAAATGAAACATGACATTTTCATACCATCAGGACAAGAAATAAATATATATTTTTTAAATCTTTTTAAGGAAATTAAATTCTCAGTGGACATATAGGATTAAAATTTTGTTTATGTAGGTTCTATAGGGATGTTAGCTAGCTAGGTGTGAAGTATATATGTGAACCATAAGATTGAAAATGCAGCAAAAGTGGAAAACAAGAACCACTCAATTAACTTGGGATAATGGTATGGCTCTAGAAACATGAATTCCTCAATTTTTAATGCCAAAATGTTCAAATTTCTGATTGAGGTGTTTTTGGTTTTCACAATGGTTTTGCTGGCCATGTCGGCCGGGGAGAGAATATGAGGAATGGAGAGTCCCACATGCAGACATGTGAACTGCACAAGGGATGGTCAGGTGGGGGAGGTGCTACCACACATATACATATATATACATATATATACACATATATATATATA
>Ga0099824_1007371_pt1 | contig 14608 bp, 9 predicted proteins | sample SiratrowhiteBW_FD_76837 | JGI IMG/M metagenome (GOLD analysis project Ga0099824, IMG submission 76837) | Root nodule microbial communities of legume samples collected from California, USA - Siratro white BW | ecosystem: Host-associated > Plants > Roots > Nodule | place: USA: California...
CAGAGAGACTACTTTGGTGCTCATACATATGAGAGGATTGACATGGAGGGATCTTTCCACACTGAGTGGTTCAAGATTGCCAAACAGTCAAGGGTTTAGATTAATGCCTTCAAAAACTCATCAATCAATAAATGTAATGTTTTCTGCTCAGGACTATGTGCTAAGCAAAAGCTTACAAAATTGCAATGTGTTGAACTTCAATTTCATTGTTTTGTCCATCTTCATTGCTTCAGTTCTGTTTTCTCAACCTACATTTGCTCAATTAGCCCTGTTCATGGTCACTTTTTAGTTCATACCATTTGAGAATAATTCCCGGGCACCAAATCAAAGGCACACAGAGTGATGATTTACGAACACTTCTCTGCATTCTTTTGGTTCTTTTGATATAGAATATAAAATGGTTCTCAATTTAAAACTCAAGCCTTGTTAAAATTGATATAGAATAATGTGAAAAATACTATTTTATATATTATTGTGTCCAAAAGTACTATAAATTTTGAATGTTACGCAAGTCTCCTTTTTAGCATTAGATCATATAAGACACAATTATTTAATCTATTAAATGTTATAACAACTTACTATCTTTGTTCTCATAAGCAATATTAAATGTTATAACAACTTACTATCTTTGTTCTCATAAGCAAAAAATTTAACGGAGACAACACAAACACACCTATTAAGCGTCTCATAAGAAAATCTCAAAAGCTCACAACAATGTCAAAGATCTCTTGGAAGCTACTTCATGAAGCTACTTCATGAAGCTACTTCATGAAGCTACTTCATGCCAACAAGAATCCTGAAACACCTTTAGTCAAAACTAGAAGGACTATATGTTTTGTATGGTCTTTGTGAAAAGAAAAACACAAAAAAGGAATGGATGAATTATGTTTTAATTAATCTTAAAATCTTTTCATAAATATAATATGATGATATTTATTCAGATGATGGTTTTGGAGTTAACCGGTCTCTTGTAAGAACATTTTTTATGTACTATACGGTCCACCAGACACACTAACCAAACTATATTTGCTTACACCATTCGGTGTGTCGAGATGGTCGAATGAGATTCTCATCTCGATCAGTGACAGGTAAAGTTATCTCATTCATGTGTTGTTTTTCCGGGGACACACGTAACCAATAACCAATAAGTGGCACGTAGTGGATCTCTGGATGAGACAAGTGGAAGAATGCAGTAGATTGGATTCAAATTAGAATGGACCATAACAGGTTGTATGGTATATGATTTTGAATATTCAAATATATTCTGGTTGGTTTCTGAAACTGATGCAAGGGGCTAATAGCTAATTCAATCTATATATTTGAAAAAAAAAACACATACATAACGTTAGTTATGGCAAAAACCGTTATTGTAATAGGTACACCTCGTCGGTTATGGTCAAAACCGACGTGGTATTGCATCTAAAAAAATTATTAAAAGAAACACCACATTGGTTATCAGGAAGCAACCGACGTGGTTATCCATTTTGCCACGTCAGTTGGTGCCAAAACCGACATAGTGATCCATTTCAATATATAATTTCAAATAACCACCACGTCGGTTACGTGCTCCAAATCGACACGATGTTGCCTCTTCAACAATCCAATAAACTACTTTTTATATGGGTCTTTGACGTCGGTGTCTAGTTTAAACCGACGTGGTGGTTGACTACATGACATCGATTGTGTTAACTGACGTTATATTTGAAAACATTCAATGTCGCTTTTGTCAACGTTGGTTCGGGAGCCGACGTTAAGGGGCTCCCAAAATCGACTTTGAAGACGTTTTTCTACTAGTTTAGAGAGCTCCTCTAATAGTTATTATAGGTCTATGTAATTTTTATTTATTTTTTTATATTCAAAAGGGAGTTTTAAGAGTCTTCTTTATTTATCATGATATTTCTACAACTCTACGATATAAATTGATATTGATAATTATTGAATAAGAAAACTTAAAGGCTTGGACTAAACATTAAAAAGAAAAATAGTGATTCTATGCTTGTTTATAGTTATGTTGTCTTAAAATTTATTTTGTATATTTTAGATTATTACATATTTTTATAAAAGAAAATAAATGTAAAAATAGTTGTGTCAATAATGTTAGCACGACTTCAGTTCTATTTTTTTATTGAAGGCGTGTCAACCACGTTGGCACGACTTTAGTTCTATTTTTTTTATTTTGTATTTGTTTATAGTCGTGCTACAATAACACTTCTTTTTCTTATAGTCGTGTTCTTATGACACAACTTATCCATTTTTATAAAAAAAATATATCTATTTTGTAAAAACAAAAAAAAGTATTCGTGTTTTGTGCTTATGCCCAATAATATCTAAACGTCATATTTGTAATAAGTACATATTGAAACTTTTACATTAAAAAGAAAAGTATAAAAATGCTTTATCTTATATTTTTTTATTGTAAAAAAAAAAACTACAATTTTCTCTATAGATTGCAAAATGTAGATTAATTACGAGTAACCAATATATTTGCAAGTAAAAATTAAAACTATAATTATGGATTATCAACTACCTTATAATAATCCCTTAAAACTGAGAATCAAATATCTACAGATTAAAAAGTATATTCATTTATTTATATTTTTTAATTTCTGTACTACATGGAGAACCGAGCACTAAAACCAATGCACAGTTTCATAGCCGACCGACTAATGTTCGGTCGGATGGCCAAGAAGTGGCCGGTCTATGTAACTTTTTCTACAAGTAACACTTGGCACACATCAGATGAGAAGCCATGTTGGGCCACAGGCCCATCCACTTAAGGCCCATCTAAACAAGTATAAAAGCCAAGGGAACCCCACAAAATAAGGTACTGTTACTTAACCCAATTCCACCTGACTTTTCACTAAAACCTATACTGACTTGAGCGTCGGAGTGCCTGTAAGACCCTTCCCGGGACGGTGCACTGACAGAAGAAGGAAGGAAAAGGAATCGAACGCCATCACAAAAGGACAGCCAGGAGGAATTGTTGCTTGTGGGAGCCGACCGGTCTCATACAAGAACATTTTGGCGCCTACCGTGGGGCCGAGATCAGCCCGACGAGACAATGGTGACGACCAGGAATCAAGGAAGCCAACAAAATCATTTCGGGGAAGACCCAACGGCCATACTGGCTGAGATGAAGCAGGAGTTAGAGATGATGAGGAGGTTGCGCGAGGAGGACCGGATGCGCACGCCGGCGCCCTAGACGTCCTCCGAGAAGAGAAGAAAGATTGAGGCAGAGGATTGACAGGGTGGAACGAGCCCACACTGAAAACACCGCTGGAGAGGGTTCTCAGCATGAGACCCGAAGGGAAGAGGGATCTCGGCATGAGACCCGAAGGGAAGAGGGATCTCGGCATGAGACCCGAAGGGAAGAGGGCTCTCGGCGTGAGACCCAAAAGGAAGAAGGCTCTTGTTGCGAAAGTCAAGTAGAAGGTTCGCGTTACGAGGACCGAAAGGAGGGATGCAGTAAGCAGGATCGCAATAAGGAAACTAGAGAAGAAACATCTCGGACGACAAGAGCCAACATATCCGACCAGTACCCTTTCATGGATGAGATTATGACTACGAGGTTGCCCAAGAGTTGGAAAAACCCCACGCTGGATAGATACGATGGGACCTCTGACCCGGACAAACACATCAATGCCTATGTCGCACAGCTGTCCATATACACGACGGACACACAATTATACTGCAAGGTTTTCCCGGCCTCTCTGAGAGGGATGGCGCTTAGTTGGTTTACCCAACTTCCGCCGAAGTCAGTTGATTCCTTTGAGAACCTTAAAGTCAAATTCGCGACACAATTCGCAACGAGCAAGCCACACAACTTAACACCGATTGCGCTAGCTAATGTCCGACAAGAGAAGGGGGAATCACTCCGGACATTCATGGATAGGTTTGGCCAAGTCTCATTGAACATCCGTGGACTTTTGCCGGAAGTAGCAATGGTCTGCTTAACCACCGCTCGTCGGTCAGGCCCATTTGTAGATAGTTTAGTTATGCAACCGGCCGCAAGCATGGAAGAACTTCGCTAGAGAGCTATGCAATTCATGCATGTAGAGGAGTTAAGAGAATTCAAAGCCCACACTAGAGTCGATCAAGGCCAAGGAAGGCGGAACAACCGAGATCGAAATCCACAGAAGGTGAGAGAATTCCCTCCATCCTCAAGGTTTGAAAAGTATACCCCCCTGAACGTGGGCCGAGCTCGGATCTTGGAGGAAGCGCTTAGTACCGAGCTTATTCCAGCCCCCTAGAAGTTCCCTTCACCCCCTCGTGCGGATCAAACCAAGCATTGCCGATATCATCGCAATCGCGGTCATAGCACAGAGGAATGCATTGCTCTGAAAGACAAAATAGAGGAACTTATACAAGCTGGGCACCTGCAGCGCTACGTACAGAGAGCAGGAAACAGGCAATATGCCCGGCAAAGAGCCAGGACCCCAGAGCGCCGAAGCCTCAGGCCCCGAGCGGATGAACTGCCAAGGCAAGGGCGATCTCGAGAAAGGAGTCCGAGAACTCGCAACAACGATAGGTAAACGGTCATCAACACCATCTCAGGAGGATTCGGAGGAGGAGGACTGTCGCACTCAACACGGAAGAGACATTTGAGAATGGTTAAAAGTGTGCATATGATCGATAGCCGGCCGAGAAGAGTTATGCCGGATATCGTTTTCACCGACCGAGACTTCAGAAACATTGACATTCGTCAAGACGATCCAATAGTTATCGCCATCGAAGTCGCGAATTGTGAAATCAGAAAGACGTTGGTCGATCAAGGGAGTTCAGTAGACGTGCTGTATTGGAGAACCTTCAAAAAGATGAGTTTAGATGAAGATGCTATCATTCCTCTAGACGAGCAGATAGTAGGCTTTTCTGGCGAAAGGGTTGACACGAAGGGTTATATTGATTTGCACACCAAGTTTGGGGATACCGACCAAGGACACCGAACAATAATCGTGAAATACTTGATAGTAGATGGCAATACATCATACAATGTGCTTCTAGGACGACCATCCTTAAACAAGTTGGGAGCCATCGTCTCGACACCTAACCTTGCCATGAAGTTTCTTACCGAACACGGAAATGTTGCGACCGTGTACGCGGACCAGCGTACAGCGCGCGAATGCTACATGGCAAGCCTCAGGTTGACGCCAACAGTCACATCAGCCAAATGCGATGTAGGGTAAAGGATGGTTGCCATGACAGACCTGGATCCTCGAATGAACGATGAGGTTAGAATGGAACCCAAAGATACAGTAGAGGAATGGCAGTTAGGAGCATAGGGACAAAATACGCAGTTAGGGCGATCCCTAACACCTGAAGAAAGCCTAACACTGAAGACAACGTTGGTCAGCCACAAAGATTTATTCGCATGGACGGCCGACGACATGCGGGAATTGACCCTAAAGTAATGACACACAAGTTATCAGTATGCATGGAAGCAAGACCGATCGCTCAGAAGAAAAGATGACTGGGTGAGGAAAAAAGACAAGCAGCCATGGAGGAGGTACAAAAACAACTTAAAGCAGGCTTCATTAGAGAAATCCAATACACTACCTGGTTGGCAAATGTAGTTCTGGTGAAGAAGAGTAATGGAAAGTGGAGGATGTGAGACTACACTGATCTAAACAAAGCGTGCCCGAAAGACGCATACCCCCTGCCTAGCATTGACCGATTAGTAGACAGAGCGGTCGGTCACAAGATACTCAGTTTTTTGGACGCCTTTTCGGGGTACAATCAAATACCAATGCACAAAGCAGACGTAGACAAAACGGCCTTCATCACGGAGTCCGCCAACTATTGTTATCAAGTTATGCCATTCGGACTCAAAAATGTTGGCGCAACGTACCAGAGAATGATGGACCGAGTATTTGAGAGACAGATTGGTAGGAATATGGAAGTATATGTAAATGATATGGTAGTCAAATCCGAAACGTTCGAACAACACCTCGATGACCTGGCCGAGATCTTCTCGCAGCTGCGCCTCTACAGTATGAGGTTAAACCCGGCTAAGTGCGTGTTTGGTGTAGAAGGGGGAAAGTTCTTGGGTTTCATGCTTACACACCGAGGAATAAAAGCTAACCCCGACAAGTGCGAACCAATAATGAGAAGCTCGATAAACCTGAAAGAAGTGCAAAGATTGGTGGGAAGACTGACATCTTTGTCCAGATTCCTGCTAAGAATGACCGAGAGAATTCATCCCATAGTCAAAATTCTAAAGAAAGCGGATAGGTTCAAGTGGGATGATAAGTGCGAAGAGGCTTTCAACGAAATAAAGGCGGTCATATCTTCAACACCGATTCTCGAGAAGCCAATGGCCGGAAGTCGACTGCTGCTTTATCTATCCGGCTCAGAGGATGTTGTAAGTTCAGCTCTGATCCAAGAAGAAGGCTTCAGACCCGTTTACTTCACCTGCCGGACACTTCACGACACAGAAACGCGATACCAATTAATTAAGAAGGCAACCATTGCGTTGGTGTACATAGCGAGAAGGCTACGATCGTATTTCCAAGGGCATCCAATAACAGTCAAAACAGACCAACCAATTGGGAAAGTCCTGTTAAGGCAGGATTTAGCTGGACGAATGATCTCTTGGTCTATTGAGTTATCCGAATTTGACCTATCCTTCAAGCCTAGAGGGCCTATACAAGCGCAATGCCTAGCCGATTTTGTGGCAGAACTATGAGTTCCGACCAATGAGTTGCCGGACGAGAAGCAAGACTCGTGGAAGTTATATATGGATGACTCTTCAAATCAAAAGGGTTGTGGAGCGGGTATAGTCTTGGAAAGTCCAAGCGGGGTAAGACTCGAACAGTCATTACGCTTCACCTTCAAAGCGTTTAACAATCAGGCCGAGTACGAAGCACTTATTGCCGGCCTGTCATTAGCTATGGATATGGGAGTGAAACACTTAGTCTGCTTAAGCGATTCTCAGTTAACGGTCGGCTAGGTGAACGACAACTATCAAGTTAAAGAGCCGTTGCTGACCGCCTACTACTAGAAGGTATTAACACTTCTAACACATTTCAAGGTCATCAAGATTGAATACATACTCAGGAGCAGCAATTCCAGAGCCGACACATTGTCTAAGTGGGCGTTAGGAAAAGGAAAAGGGCGTTATGACTTAGTGATATTACTGACTTTGAACCACCTGTCAGTTTCTCTTTTCGAAGAGAGTATTGATAAACGGGTAGAAGTCAAGACGACCGATAACATGACGTAATGACCGTGGAGAGTAAGCCCGAAAACGATTGGAGGCAGCCAATCAAGAGTGCAATCATAAGTATGGCAAATGAAGAACACGTGCATGACAAGGCATTGGCAAAATAGGCCGCCCGATACGTCATCATACGTGAGGACTTATAGAAGAGAGGATTCTCGACTCCACTGTTAAAATGCCTTAATCAAGAGCAAGCCGAGTACGTAATGAATGAACTACACAACGCCGTGTGCGGGATGCATTGCGGATAGAGAACCTTGGCAGCAAGGGTTATCTGAGTAGGATATTACTGGCCAACTATCCGTCAAGACTGCTCAGAATACGTGAAAAAGTGCCAAAACTGCCAGAAGAACGGTCCCCTAATTCATCAACCATCCATTGAACTGCACAGTATTCGGTCTCCCTGGCCGTTTGCCCAGTGGGGAATGGACATAGTTGGACCCTTTCCACCAGCGTCCGGACAAAGGAAGTTCCTCATCGTAGCCATTGATTACTTCACTTAGATTGAGGCATAACCAGTAGCCAAAATCACGGCTGCCAATGTTCAGGCTTTTATGTGGAAGGTAATTTGCAAGTTCGGAATACCCCACACAATTATCACTGATAACGGCCGCCAGTTTGTCGATCGAAAGCTAGAGCTTTTCTTGAAAGAGCTGGGCATTAAACACGTTACTAGCTCGGTGGAACACCTGCAGACTAATGGCCAGGCAGAAGCAGCCAATAAAGTCATACTCGGTCAGCTGAAAAAGAGGCTTGGTACAGCAAAAGGCAGATGGTCGGACGAACTGCTAGAAGTACTGTGGGCTTACAGGTACACGCCTCAGTCATCAACAGGAGAAACTCCGTACAACTTAACCTATGGGACGGACGCTATGCTGCCGGTCGAGGTTGGCGAAACCACTTTACGTCGTCAGATGGATAACTTAAAGATCAATGAAGAGTGCATGAAGACAGAGCTAGACCTTCTGGAAGAATTGCGAGAAAAGGTCCGAATACAGGAAGAAGCCAACAAACAACAGACTGTCCGGCGATACAACTCAAAGGTCAAACCACGAGCTTTTCGATCAGGAAATTTGGTTTGGCGTATGACGAGAGACGCCCGAAAAGATGCTACTGAAGGCAAGTTCGCTCCAAACTAGAAGGGACCCTTGAGCGATAATTTGAAGAATGGAGCTTATCGGCTGGAGCACTTGGATGACAATCCTATTCCCAGAACATGGAACGTTGATCATTTGAAATTTTACTTTAGTTGATTATATGTAGTGTACTCTTTCTCACCTCGATCTTTTTTCCCTAAGGAGGGTTTTGGCCGAGGAGGTTTTAACGAGACACCCCTTTTCTTTTCAAAATTAATGCAATCATTCAGTTACCCTTCAAAAATGTGTTCTCACGAGATGACCGGATATCTTGTCTATTACTTAAATCACCCAGGAGACCGACCGTGTAAGCATTTCCATGACTTTACCAGAAGTCAGAAAACATGTTAGCGGAACCAACCGCATACTCACCCACGGAACCAACCTTGTACGTGCATATATCGTTTAATCAGAAGTTGTTGAAAGAATCACAGAACCGACCGTGCATACATGTATTTCATAACCGGTGAATGATATACCAGGCAGATTCGACCGCGAAACACTCACCCCTACTAAAAGCAGCACATGAAAAAGCATAAACACCCGAATATATTAGGCAAAGCCCACTCGAATCTTTGTGCCGACCGGTAAATTAAAAATGGACGAACGAATAGCAATAAGCACATACACACGCCGACTATCATGTGATATTATTACAATACTGACCGAATGCTAGCAATACAATACTAAATACGAGAGTTATCAGGCAGTCACACAAACCGAGAAATAAAAGCTAAAACTAGAGATATATTAAGTAAATATCGATCCAAAGTCATTCGAGTACAAAACTTTAAACCAACCAGAAGACGGTTAAGCACAAAATAATCATGGCCGAGTATACAAGCCATCAAAAAACAAGGCCACACACGGCCGTCAAAGGAAAACTTAATCTAACACATTTACATTAGGGGAGGCTGTCGGCTCCACCCTAGCCGCCTCCTCCTCGCCTTCGCCGCCGTCCGCCTTGGCACCTTCATCCTCCTCGCAGCTGTCAGGAATCTCAGACAACGGCAGCAACTCACCATTAAAGAAAGCCTTCTGATTGTCAAAATTCCCGTCATCAGTGGGAATCTTATAAAAGAACGCCGCTTGTTGAACGGCCAGCTCGAACCCCTTATCATGTTGTTCAGTAACATGGTCCTTGAGTTCGGCCAGCTGTTGATCCAGTTGCGCCACATGGCGGCGATCTTCATCACGGCAAGCCTTGAGCGAGGCCACCTCCTCCTTTAGTTCCTCCACCTCCCCCTAGAGATCGGTCACCCTCTTGTTTGATTGCTCCTCCTTCATTTCGGCAACCGAACACATTTCGCGAAGCATTCCTATCTCCGCCTTCGCCTGCTCCAGCTGCAGCTCCAAATCTTTGTTTCAGCTAGCCAAGTCAATGTTGGCCGAGAGAGCAGACTTCAGCGAAGAAGCAGAATTCTCCCAAGTCAGCCTTCAACTTCTCCACATCTTCGTCACCTTTCTTCATCAGTTCGTCACCCATAATGCGTCCGACAAGCAAGGCGCGGGTGGCGAGCTTTAGAAAAGCTGTGTGGAGGTCGGAGGGGGTAATTTTAGCCTAGTAGGGACTGGCTTCATAGTTGTCGAGTTGAACATTGACCCGATTAGATACCATCAAGTCATATTTCAAGAAATCCGTCGCTACGGCCCGGTCCCCCAAAGCAGTCGGCGGTCGAAGCCTGGTCGGTGATCGACGAAAGGACTTGTCCTTCTTGTGTTCCTTGTCTTTTCTCTTCTTCGGGCGAGGAGTTGTCTGAACGGGGGAGTCGGCTGTGGTGGAGGTCGGATGACCGAGATAGGCTTTACAACAGCAGGAGCCTCCTTAGCCTTCGAAGGTTCAGCCACATGAGGTCGCTTCTCCTTATCGGCCGACTTCTGATCGGCCGATGGTCGAGAAGCCACGAGGCCCTTCAAGAGTGGATTGCCACCGGGCGGAGCCATCAACAATATGATATCTGCAACACCAGCAAAATCAATCAAGAGAAACAAAATGACCGAATATAAAACAAAATCTCTTACCAACAACGGCACGGGCCGAATTGTCAGCGGAGTAACACCCTATGAGTCTTCAGGTGGATATTTGGCAGGGCAATTGATCTAAAGTTCCAATGGCCAGGAAGTCCTCGGTCGTATAGTCCAACCGCGGCCATAATGTAAACTTGACAAGTTCCCTTGTCCAATACAAAGGGAACTTAGGCATTCCATCATCGTACACATACCGACAACCCTCCCCCTTTACTATCACTCTAAAAAACGTCTCTTTAAAATGTTTGTAGGAGGACGTGTAGGAGGCTAACAATCGATTTTTGTTCTGATTGACCAGGGAAAGCCACCCCACCTTCTTACCCGGACGAGTACAATAATGGTGGAGGAAGAGCGCTGGAGTGGCGGTCAAACCTAGCCCCAAACACAGCTTCCGGAAACCCCGGAGGTAAACCCAACTGTTCGGATGAAGTTGGGTAGGAGCCACATTCAGCACCCTCAACACTCCAATGCTGAACTCGTCGAACGGCAACTGAAGGCAGGAATCTTTGAAAACTTTGGCGTACATAAAGAAAAAGAGGTCGGGGGAGGATCCCTAACCGTGAACCGTTCGCGGAATCAGAACCGTTCGATTTTAACCAGATCAAGGGCACATAACAACTACCGCGTCATGTCATCACGATTCTCGAGAGCGCGCGAAAACCCTTAACGACCTCTAACATCCCCACCCGAAGATATTACGGACCAGCCGACCAGTAGGTTCTCTTATTACTCGACTATGAAATCCTTCTCGGTCATTACATTCCCTCGAGGACTTGAGGGGCCTATGTACTACATGGAGCACCGAGCACTAAAACCAATGCATAGTTTCATAGCCAACCAACTAATGTTCGGTCGGATGGCCAATAAGTGGCCGGTCTATGTAACTGTTTCTACAAGTAACACGTGGCACACATCAAATGAAAAGCCATGTTAGGCCACAGGCCCATCCATTTAAGGCCCATCTAAACAAGTATAAAAGCTAAGGGAACCCCACAAAATAAGGTAATGTTACTTAACCCAATTCCACCTGACTTTTCACTAAAACCTATACTGACTTGAGCGTCGGAGTGCCTGCAGGACCCCCTCCCGGGACGGTGCACTGACAGAAGAAGGAAGGAAAAGGAATCGAACGCCATCACAGAAGGACAACAAAGAGGAATTGTTGCTTGTGGGAGCCGACCGGTCTTATACAAGAACAATTTCTATTTACAGTTTTTCTTCTGAACATAAAACAAATTATTTTCTTATTACGTAAATTAATGGTGTAGAACGAACATATATTTTCTAAGTGAAAAAATAAAATATAAATAAAAAAATCAATTTTATTTCAAAAATAATATTAATTTTATTATATAAGTATTTAACCATTAAAATAAAACATGATTAAAATAAGACAATATTTATTATTTCTGTAATATTTGATATTTTGAAAAGAGACTTGTTTTTAGTTATACTTTCCCCCTTTAACCATGAGAAGCTTGAATGAATATAGAAAAAAAATTATTTGACGAAGAAAATAGTGAGATGTCTCTCATTCATCTTAATTATAATATTATTTAGTCAATTATAATATTAAGTATATGGAATAAAGATAAACTAGAGTTATTTGGGCATGAACTAATTGACGTTTGGGTCTTCACATTTAATTTCTAACACTCCTTTGACTTTAGTTAATCAGATATAAGAATTTAGGAATTTTTATGACTAAATTCATCTCTAATATAGTTAGTATTAAATATTTTATATTTTTACCAACATTTTCTATTTCTAAACTTTTCTCTCTAATTTAATTTAATATTAACTACGTTATATTTTTTAACCCACATTTATTAGTTCTCCATCTTTGGATTGTAGAATTTTCTCTAAAAACTTAAATGACTAGTTGATGGAAGACTTAAGACTATATATATACTAAACAAAAAGAAATTTTATATTAACGCTTACCACTAAAATAAAATATTATTCTTTAATTTCATTAGAATTAAAGATATTTTTCTTCAACAAATTCCTGAGTCATGTTATTAACTTTAAAAGGATTGTCAACTTCATTTACTTTAGACAAATTGAGGAAGAGACATATTATTCATAAAAAGATAAGTACATCCAACTATTGGAATATCACTTATCTTGTATTTGGTTGAACTAATTTGGGTGATTCTACTGTACACAAATATGGATGGTGGAGAGTCAAGTGCCTTTGATTGAACTAATTTGATAATGTGTCAGTGACATACAGTTCGGTTAATTATTCCACAAGGGTCAATTAGTAATTTCACAAATATATCATTTAAAAAATAAAAAAAGAATTTATAACATCTATCAAATCATTCCCAAACTTTCACAAACATTCCCCTCAAATTCCTTCAAATCTTACCATCTATCCATTAATCCAAACAACCTTATCATCCACACACAATCCACTCAAATTCCTTTAAATCCACTCTCCCAAGCAAACAAAGCCTTAAAGAAGAAGAATGACATTTTATTGCTGTATGGAGTTTATTTAATGCATCTTTCAATATATAGCTTATCAAACAAAGGAAGGACATTAAAAAAAAGCTGAAATTGCTCAACAACTAGAAATAACCTTTCACAACAATTACTCTCTTCAGAACATATACAAAGCAACTCATGAAGAAGAAAAAGAGAGACAACATTGTATTGTACTGAAACTCTGCTAAAAATGTCTAAACGTATTCAAAGTTTCATAAAACATTGTTCGTGTTCTATTAGCTAACTATAAGAGAATATATAAATATTATATTGATAGACAATAATTCTCTCAAGTGATCGTCTGTGTGATGTGTTGGTCATCACTCATAAAACTTTTGTATCTTAGTCAAGAGTGGTTGTTTGAAAAACAAAAAAAAAAAAAACTCAATTATTAGCCACGACTGACCATTTTTCAAGGAATATTTGGTTATTAGTTAGGAGTGACATGTGAAAGAATACTTGGTTAAGCCAAGAGTGACTTGTGAAAGAATACTTGGTTAATCCAGGAGTAGCTTTTGAAAGAATACTTGGTTATGCTAGGAATGACTTGTGAAAGAACACTTTGTTAAACTATGAGTGACTTATGAAAAGATACTGGGTTGAGTTAGGAATGACTGATGCAAGAATACTCGAGGGGTTAGCCAAGAGTGCAAATGCTCGTATTATACTTCGTATCATTAGTCTGTTGCAACTGACAAACCTGTATAAAAATGCTTACAAAACCACTATATGATTACTAGCTTACAAAACCATCATCTGAATAATTATCATCATATGATATTTACGAAAAGATTTTAAAATTAATTAAAACATAATTCATCCATCCCTATTTGTGTTTTTCTTGTTTTTCAAAAAGGCTATACAAAACATATAGTCCTAGTTTTAGCAAAAGGTGTGTCAGGATGCTTGTTAGTATGGAGTAGCTTTAGACACATCTTTCAAGAGATATCTGACATTAACGTAAGCTTTCGAAATCTTTTTGTGGGATAAAGATATTCTCCACAAACGCAAATAAATATATAAAATATTCAAGAAGAGTGTTAACTAATAACTGTGCTTGTGTTGTCTAGTTAAAGCTTTCGCTTATCCGAACAAAAATAATAAGTTATATCATTTAATAGATGAAACACTTGTGTCTAATCTTAAAAAAAACTTGTTTAACATTTCAAAATTTGTAACATTTATGGCCACGATAATCTATAATATATAGTATTTTTATTCAACAGTTAAAATATTTTGTTAGACTGCTCATTTAGCATAAAACCAAAGTAATGGCCTATTACTATTCTATATCAATTTTAACAAGTGCTTAGAGTTTTAAATTGAGAACCATTTTATATTCTATATCAAAACCATAACCAGAACAATGTACAGAAGTGTTTACAAATCATCACTGTGTATATTTGATTTGGTGCCAGGGAATTATTCTCGAATGGTATGAACTAAAAAGTGACCACGAACAGGGCTAATTAATTGAGCACATGTAGGTTGAGAAAACAGAACTGAAGCAATGAAGATGGACAAAACAATGAAATTGAAGTTCACCACATTGCAATTTTGTAAGCTTTTGCTTAGCACATAGTCCTGAGCAGAAAACTTTACATTTACTGACTGATGAGTTTTTGAAGGCATTAATCTAAACCCTTGACTGTTTGGCAATCTTGAACCACTCAGTGTGGAAAGATCCCTCCATGTCAATCCTCTCATATGTATGAGCACCAAAGTAGTCTCTCTG
>Ga0099824_1007372_pt1 | contig 14605 bp, 11 predicted proteins | sample SiratrowhiteBW_FD_76837 | JGI IMG/M metagenome (GOLD analysis project Ga0099824, IMG submission 76837) | Root nodule microbial communities of legume samples collected from California, USA - Siratro white BW | ecosystem: Host-associated > Plants > Roots > Nodule | place: USA: California...
AAATAATTTAAAATATATATATATATATATATATATATATATATATATATATATATATATTAGTTTAGAATAATAATATTGATTAAATAGTTTAACAAAATATTGAGTTTTTTTTTTAGATTTTAAGTCTAATTTAATCTATTATTAAAAATACAATTTTAGTCTATTTGCGATATTCAATTCATTTTCTATAACATGTTTTATTATTTATTTTAATTTTTTTATAAATGCAAATTTAAAAGTAAAAACAATACAAACTGTTTTATACATTTAACAAATTCTTAAAATGTCAAAAATGTTTTTATTATTTTTATTTTCAAATTTATTTATTATATAATTTATTTTTCTCTCTCACACTCAATTGAGTAAAATAAAAAAAAAATATTAACAAACTAAAAGTTATAAATATTATTAAATTAAAGTTGTAAATATCTTAATAATAAAATATCTTATTTTAACAAACTCTAAAAAAATAAAATAATCATTAATATTTAATTGATTGAAAAAACAAAAATTGATATTATGTAATAAATAATTATTTATATTTATGGTACAGTTAAAACTAGTATATATGATAAAGATATTTCTGAATAGATGTAAAATAACAAAAATTATTTAATATATAAATATTAAAATATAAATAATAGGGATATTATTGATATATTATAAAATAATTTAGTTCAAGAAATAATTTATATCGTAGCCGAAACAACTGAAACAAATCAGTTCTAACGCAAAAGAAGTTATTTTCGAATAACATAAAAAATATAACAGTTAAAGTTACAAACAAATCAGTTCTAACGCAAAAGAAGTTATTTTCGAATAACATAAAGAAAAAAATATAAGAGTTAAAAGTTACACGTAAGAGAAAAAAAGGAACCGACAATCCTCCCTATATCCAAGAAAAAAAAAATCTAGATTTAGATTTAGCTAACAACATTCGAACGTTAACCAACTCCCTCTATTTATAACTGAAAAAAAAAAAAAAATCATGAGAAGAAAACAGAGAAAAGTTGGTATGCACGCGGTTAATATCTGATCTGAGGGATACCAATAAAATTCTGTGAAGAAGGGGCGACAAGAGAGATAGAAAGTTTGGTAGAACAATGTGAAGGGTAGCCATCTAAGTTCTATATTTCTAACTCAGATTTCACATGCAACCACTTTCCACAAAAACCAACGTTGCCATTTTTGTTTTTGTCGTTGTCTGTGACCGTAACAAACATGCAATAAAGGAAGTTGAAGGGAAGGGACGCAAACAAGGAAAGGGAAGGGTCACGAGAATGAAGAGAGGATAACTGGGGTGGCATATATGTCCTCTCTTGCTAACACTTTGAATTTGATTTGGTGACGATGGTGAATGGAGGGCTGGTGGAAGATGTCGCAGTTATTGGAGGGTTGATTGGGGTGCAATTTGTTTATGCAGCAAATGCTTTGTTGCTCAGTTATCTTATGTCTTTGGGGCTCCAATCTCTTACCATTGTCGTTTTTACTTCCTTTGCTACGTTCCTTATTCTCCTACCCTTTGCCTTCTACTATGAAAGGTTCATCTCCTTCTCCTTTTTTCTCCAATCTCTCTACATTTATCTGTTTTTGGAATGCAATTTGATTATAAATTCTTTTCATGGTTGTATATATATGCATCTTTTGCAGGTGTAGATGGCCCACCAAAGTTGGTTTCAAGTTGCTTACACAGCTTCTCTTGCTTTCACTAGGAGGGTAGGCAAATCTTATCACTAACTTATTCTCAATTTTCATCTCAATTTAGATGAACTGAATCCATGTTTTCTGGTCCCTTTTCTTTTGTTTAATTCTTTCGGGTGTAAAGTATACATTTTTTTTATTTAATTCCATTTTTTAAAATTCGGGCATGGAAGTTGTTTTTGAAGAATATCATGTTTGGGTAATCCAACAAAAAAGTTCCATAGAGCATGCTGGGTTTTGACTTTTGAATCCCGGTTATGTGAAGGAGTTTAAGGGCACTGCAAATATTAAAGGTTAATTATTTTAGGAAATATCTGATAATCTGAACCCTAGAATCTTTCTGAACACAATCTTCCTTGTGTCAGGCACCAAAATTGTCGTTATTTCCAACTGTTTAGTGCAAACACCGTAGTTTGAGGTAAACCCTGTATTTTAGGAAAGCTTTTCTCTATGGATTGCAAAGGCTTACTTTATAATGAAAGGTGGGTACTGTTTTAAGGAATTTGATGAGTGTAAAAAGGACATAAATTGTTGTGTAGAACCACTCGCTCATGGATCCGTTAGCGTTTTGGATCTAACAAAAAAAGAGAAATCAAAATCCAAGAGGTATAACTTCTTACCGTTAACAGGAAAGAATTAGAGAGAGGTTAAAGTAAAAATGTTGCATTTGAGAAAAAATAAAATAACTTCTAATCAAATTGTCACTCCATTTTCTAATTACCTGACCCAAAGGACTATAATACCTTTTTTCCTTTCTTTTGCTTAATCAGTTTGTCCCTTTTTCTTTCTCTTGATATCTAATTGGTATCATGGCATGCAGGGTAACACTGTTCCAGTCTCTATTCCTAAAAGGAATCAATCTAACCTCGCCAGCAATGGGAACAGCCATGCCAAATCTTGCACCAGGTCTCATCTTCATCATCGCATGGATTTTTCGGTAATATAATCTATTTATATGTTTAGTTGAATAAAAGGGTGTAAGATTTTGGTAGTATTCATGTAATTTGAATGCTAATTAATGAAAATTTTGATGTTAGGCAGGTTGGAAAAAGTGAACTTAAGCTGCACATATAGTAGAGTAAAAATAGTTGGCACATTGCTTTGTGTCGTAGGGGCTCTCACATTGAGCATGATGCAAAGCATCTCTGCACTTCCTAAGTCCACTAAAGAGGGAACAATTCAATCACCATCTCCACCACCAAATGTAACGTTTGACAGACACAAGTTAATCGGTTGTCTCTATCTCTTGGTCGCAATCCTCATATTGTCAAGCAACATTGTCCTACAGGTAACATACAGTGAAATAGAAAAATGAAATTACTCAAACAGTTTGCATTGCATTTCTTACATATAGCATATCATTGTGACTTTTACATCAAACACTTGATTTCTTACTTCTCATAACATGCTATTACCGAATATTGTGATTCTTGTAGGCCTTTACTCTGGAAGATTTTCCTGCACCGATGTCGTTGTGTTCAATAACTTGCTTTTTTGGGACATTCATGACTGTGGCAGTTCAATTAATTGAAGATCACGAATTCAAAACTGGTTGGCCACTTGTGAGTGTCGGAGACATGATTGGCTATTCTCTTCTGGTAAATTTAATCCACTCTTATTGTCCAATTCATCATATGGTTATCCCTTTTGACAATTTTAAAACCCAACATTAAGACACATTCAAAAGGTGGTACTACACCTGGTCACATAATTTAGCATGTGATTGTATAATGTAGCTTTTAAAGGCCTTCAAGTTAGGTTTCATGTACAATACTTTTCAAATTCTTTTTCTTTTCTCACTTAGTTATACAATTTACTGTAGAAGTAACATTTTGGAAAATTGCAATGCACAGGCTGGTGTAGTGAGTGGAATATGCCTGAGTGTCAATTGTTGGGCACTGGAGAAGAGAGGGCCAGTGCTGGTGTCAATGTTCAGCCCTATTGGCACAGTCTGCTCAGTCATTTTCTCAGTCGTTACTCTAGGACAGACCATGAACATTGGAAGGTACTTATTCCTAGCCACATAGCTATTTTTTTTTTTTTTCATATAATTTCTTAAGTACAGTATCTTATTGGTCAGTACAATACCGTATTGCAGCTTAGCAAGTATGTTCCTCATGTTCACTGGGCTCTACTTTGTGCTTTGGGCCAAAGGGAAAGAAGGTGGCTTAGAACGTGAATATGATGCAGAGAAGCCTCTCTTAAGTTGACCTTCTTTTCAAATGTCAAAAGTAGTAATGTAGTATGTATAGTTATTTTATACATTAGAATCAGAGTAAATGAAATAGAAGTTTATTCAGAAGGGTTTTCAGATAAGCTACTGTGTTATATATATATATATATATATATATATATATATATATATATGCCAATCTTACTTCTATTCAAATACGTGATGCAATTGGTTAAAGCAGTTAATGACAATTAGTATATGCCAACCAGCCTAATACACTTTGAAATATCAGAAACGGTAAATAGTACTATGAAACAATTTTCACACCAATGATATTATGTGTTTTAAAGAAAAAATCAATATTACAGTTGTGCTTGAAGGAAATCAAATATGGGTGATTTTGAAAGGAACTAATCATATTTTGTAGTCTGTTTTTCTGTTGTATTCAACTGATTTTCATAATACCGAGCATTTTGCTTTAAATAACGAGACATGTCACATGACAAAGTAAGCTCTAGATGTGTCCAACAAAGTGTTCTACCACAATTTAACTTTTTGGCAGAACCATGTTCGTGAAAAACAGCTTTTTGAATTTCTCTAGAGTACTCTGAAAGGAGGTAGAGGCTTATTGACAACTAAGATTTCTCTCGTCTTTAATTCTTGAGCTAGCTAGATATGGCATAGGATGCAACTAAAGCAACTAGAGGTAGCAGCAGAGGATCTTGTGATGCCATTTTTGGGACCACCACAGTGGCTTGCACATTGTGAAGAATTAACCCTTTTTATTTAAGGACAAAATATTTAAGATTTTAGCATGATTTTGTTAAAGAAGTGTAGAAGAAAGACAATGGACATGCAAAAAGATTGAAAACATGAACAACGCTATCATGGTATCAATCCACACTAACAAGTTTATATATATGGTGGATATTTTTTGTGACCTGTCAGACACATAAATAACATGAAGCTAGTAATACTAAGGGAGGTTCCGAAAGTTCACTAAAATAACTTAAGTGGTGGTTATTAAAAGTGGTAAAGCCACTTTTTGTGATATGAAAGAGTCAAGAATATTAATCAAACAATTGTAGCAAATTTTAATGGTGCAAGTTTCCTACCTTTTTGCTACCAATAAACATAAATGTTGAAGGAAGGAGAAAAATCTCTTACGATTTTTGCGGCGAGACATTAGAGATTATAGAGTCTCTTTTTAAGCTAAGCCAATAAATACAAGTATCTTATCGTGTATTCCTTTACTTTTGGAGAGTATCATTGCTTTCTCCTTCGTTCAAAGGAAAACACAATTATCGCCCACTTAATAATCTCTCTTATTTTTACTAATTTTCCCATATTTTTATTATTGTTTTACATAATCACTGGACTTAATTCTAATTTTTTTCAAATTTATTTTAGTTATATGACGTTATTTTAATATCTCTAATATCCCTGCCCGAGTTTGTTGATGTTATTAATTTGTTGCGACTGTTGGTTAGTGGTGAGAGTGTAAGAGGAATATAATAGCACATATTCCAAATTAAAAACACAAATAAGGTTAGAAAGTTTAAAAGGAATCTTTTTTTTTTTTTTTTACATGAAATGGATATATCTATATTTAATTTTTATTTTCATTAAATGATTATATATGACAAAACTTATATCTAAAATGGATTCGCATAAAAATTACGTGTAGACTTGTGTAAACATACTCTATAGAAGGGAGTTATGCATGTTCAATCCCTCTATTGTTCAATTCTATTTGACATTAAAAATAGACATATCACCTGTTTTTTTCACATATCTCTCATTATTTAAGTCGCATTAAATTAACTTCTTCAAAACCAAACTTGTTATATCGCATTAAATTTGACTCAAGTCAAAGTAGAGAGTATTAAATAACATTGAAATATAAATGAACATAATTTTTGATAAATGTTTACATATTTGGTTGATATATTGTCTTAAAATCAAAGATTTATTTTGAATGTAAGCCAGTTTATGTAATTTTTTGTGTTTCGTTAAAAAAATTTGTTAGAGTATCTCCAGATTATTTAAGTCCTTTTAGAAGAAACAAATATAAAAAAACAATTTTTCCACAAATTAAAATGAACTTATGCATAAATTAAAATAAATAATTTATGATACTTTTTAAAAATTAGTTAATGCATAAGCTGATTTTAATTAATTTGAGATCTTCATTTTATTGTTTTCTAATAGAAATGTTTTTGAAGAAACTTTGTCAAAACTAATTTATAGTTATTTTAATAGCAACTTACATATAAAATAAACACATCCAAAAACATAAAATTTTTCCAAAAAATTTAGATGTTATAACTTTCCAATGTAAAATGTTTATACAGATTCATGTCCATCTTTTAAGGATAATTTTGTATTGAAAATAAGAGTAATAAAAGTAGTCAATATGAAAAATGTTCAGTAGTCCTTATTGGTATCACTTTGTTCCATTAAGAAGTACCCAAAACCGATGTGAATCAATGGCCATAATGTGTCAACTTTCTGGCTGAGTGATGTCACTCTCTTATGCTCTTTTGTTTTTGTTGGAGTTCCAATGAGGCCTGGTCACTTCAACTTGATTTTTGCTTTGCCCTTTGCAATAGAACTTTAAGACTTTGTAGTTTCCATGGGTAGCTCTTCAATGTTCAATCACAAGTCACAAAAGTTAGGCTACTCAAAACACAATTTTCGGAATCGGACACTCCATGTGCAGTGTTGCACAATATTAATCTATTCTCATTCCTTTCAAAAGGCTACACAACGAATTAACTTCTCACCCAAAGGGACTTTCTTAGCTCACATATAATTTTGTACCATTGTTACCATTTTTTTCACTAACAAATAATATTATCCTATGTCAATTTTGTAACTTTTTGAGGGATTTAGCTTGAATGGGTTCAAGATGAACTAATCCAACAGTTTTGGGTCATCATTTCCCAAAGTTTCTTCAAAGTCTAGCATGGATGAAATGTCAATGCCACTTTTCCTATTTCCAACTCAAAGCCACCACAATTGGTTTACCGTCTTAGGAAAAGCAAGAATTTTGCTACAGGTTGGCTCTGTGCTGTGTTTAATGCAATGGAAACCTCAGCTATTTCTTTTCTCCACCATTTATTTATTAATTGAATTTGCCGGCCTTGATCAAGCAATTACTGGGGATATGGCAACAAATTAATAAATAATAATGCAAGTTGTGCATTCCATGGAACATCAATTTCCATTCACCCACCAAAGCTCCATCTTGTACAATTAATTTGCTAGATACTTTTATCTCCCTACATGGTTTTTGATTAGTAGATTAATTATCTGATAATCAATTTTTTAATGCAATGAATCTGATGGTGATTATGAATGGTTGACGGGTGTAGTGGAGCCCATGTGAGGGTATTCCACAGTAGAATCCACAGCATGATCTGTAAAGAAAGATAAAAGTGCGGAACGGTAACTAGTCAGATGATAAATGATAAAAGTGTGTAACCATGAATTTTTATGACTGTTTCTTCCCTTTTGAATTCGGAGGCTATGCTTATACTAAATAGGTAAAGTAATTATCAACACATAACTATGACATAATTCACAATTTTAATTTATGTACAAGCTTCAGAAAAAGTCTACTAAAGTAATAATGTGTTTTTTGAGGATGTTGTTGTTGTTTTATTTTGGGGTTTTGTGTTTTGTAGCTATAGCAGTTTATATAGGTTGGTTGCAGTTCCAGTAGACAAGGGGAACAAAAGGGAAGGACAAGTCCAGTGTTGTAGGCCATTCCATAATCTTGACACATGTCTCTCATGTTTGGTCTATTCCTGTTGCACCGAAGGGTGGTCCCTCGTGATTCATCTCTTCTTCTAATGCAAAAGCAATGCCTCATCTTGTCATCATGCCTGTGATAATATACTTGACTTGGAAGCCAAAAACAAACATTTGATAGGTAAGACTTAAAGGTAGGTTGGTTCTTTTTTTGGAGCAAACCAAGTCTCAAAGTGCATCACATTTTTCATTTTTCTAAGCATGTCTTCCCCTTATGTGAAATACCCTACATTCATTTCATTCCCTAGTGAAGTCAAACTCCTCAAGGATCAAACTTTGCAAGAGTTGAAGTGCAAGGAAAGAGTTGTGTTGTGTTGTGTAGTGTAGTGTAGTGCTACATGCCCTTCCTTGTCACAGTCACTGCTTGCTCTCACTAGACTCTAGCCACTATAGTAGCACTCTGCTTGGTGTAAAAAGCAAAATCAACAAAAAGAAAAACAAAAAAAGATTTACCACTTTATGTTTGTTGTTCGGACAGCATTTACTATTTGGTGTTCAGTTTGAATGCAGTAGCAATTTCATCTAATTATTTATTTTCTGTCACAAGACATGAATGATTTAAAGTAGTACCATCTTGTAATTTGAAATCCCTGACTGTTAATTAATATGGTAAACACAAGGCTGGTATTTATCACTGTCACAGAATTTATACTTGGGTAAACCAACTACTACTCATGGATGCTAGCAGACTTTGATGTTCTGTCTTACCTATACCTTTTACTTTTTAGTCATTTTACGCAAATCATTTAATATGCACAATAATTAGAACTTTTTTTTTTCATTTGTTAGATGGTTCTTTTAATCTTTGTGGAGTCACCCGAAAACATTTTTTTTCACATCAACATGAAAAACGGATTAGTTATCTATTTAGAATTTTTCCGCAACTATCTTCATATAGTAGTTTCACTCATTGAAGCTGAGATTTTGTCTAGATTTCATGTTCATGAAGGTTTGTGACATGACCCTCAGTGACAATTAAATTGAACTAGTGGAAAATTTGAAACAAAAAAGAATGATCCATATATTAGCATTTGGGTTGTTTGCTTAGTTAATAACATTGCTTAAGTTAAAAGCTTTTCTCTGTTTAAAATACGCTCCCTTTTTACTTTAGGCGTATGCAGAGTTCCAATTATATCTTTTCCAGTACCAGTTGCATGCTTTGTTGAATGTTGAAGTAAATAAAGACAGTTTGAGAATTAAAACAAGTGCATAGTGTAAAGCGGCAATTATAGCCACAGATTTTAAGAATTTTGGTACCCCATTCATATAAGAATTTGTCCTTAGATTAGTCTTGATTTCTATAAATGTGACTTGTGTAGATTTAGATGCTTCTAACTGTTTACACTGTCGTATTGACCTTGTTTGCATCATTGCGTGAGCAATAAGCTTGATGCGTACAAAAAAATTTAATGACTATTCTTTCCATAATCAAAATTTCTTTTACCATAACAATTATATATAAACTTGAGTATTAATGTGAACAATCTATTGAAGCATCTTTAGCTTAGCAAGGTACAATGAAACAATGTGTAATCAGAATCTTGAAGTTTTTCAATCTATTCTACGTGTGTCAACTAGAAGTAGAGTCCTTCACGAAGTAGATTCGAATAGTTGATGTTACAAGCAACTGCAATCAACTTTTACTGTATCCAACTACTAAGTAGGTGTAACTTCAAGTTAAAAACCAGGACTTCATTTTGGAATGGGAAGCTTCTGTCATAAAGTGGTTGTAAATGCTTTAAACTCCACCAAATGATGGATAATAAGGAAGCTTCTTTCTTTATTAAAATGGTTGAAAATGATTGAAATTTGAAGATATTAAATGTTTTTTCTTTCCTTTTCTGCTTAACTTTTGATCGATTAGTTGAAAAAAAAAAGTATTAAAGGAAGAGCAGATAAGAAAAATTAATGAATAATGTCACTTCTAAAAATATCTATCTAATTGATTTTATTTTTTTGTTAAAATAGAAGTAGAAAATTAACGGGTCATATTTTCAAATTAAAAATTTTAAATCAAGGTATATGGATTTTAGTAGTATAACAACTGAACTCATCAAGTAAACATTTAAATACATAATCACATTTGTTTAAGTATGTATTAAGGATTTGAAGAGCTAATTATATAGAGAGGAATATATATTATAATAATATAACGACTCGTATGTTTGAAGAACTTTAGTATTCAACAATTACATAATAACCAAACAGTAATAATTTTAGATGAAAAAGTATTTATGCAAGCACAACTAATTATTTAGACAATTCTTCACTTAAAAGATATTGCATTGCAAATATAAGATATCGATGAAGAAAATATTTCTAGTATAGATTAATTGGAAGATTTACAAAATTAAATTCACATTAATAATCTTAGCATTATAGTAATTTTTTGTACATATATAGTGATATCATAAGACCTATAAAATTAAAACAAACAAACACATATAACATAATAGATTGGAAATTATCTTAGCTTTGCAAACCCCTAACCTTGAAATTTGTCTTAATAAATGTGTGCAGTAGAACGAATTTGGTGATTTCTAAATATCCGTATGACTCAGACAATTTGGACTACACTAAACTGGTTTTCAAATGTTTTTATTTTATTTTTTATAATGGTATAATTTTGGTGTTTGAAAAGTTAGTTCCAATCAAAGGCAAAACTAATGTGATAAATTTTTAGAGACAAGAAACTGATATTCTTAAAATCCTTTAATTAAGCACCTAAACTAGAGTTTTTAATTTTTATATTTGATTGAAATTTGAATTCTTTTCACACGTGACGGAACTTTTGCTTACAATGGCACTGTAATTTATGAAGTTTGATAAACGGAATTATGAATTTTTCTTTTCAATACATGTATTCATAATCAATGCCATCATTTTTTTACTACAAAATGCAGGACAAAGAAGAACAAACCAGAAACTATGTTATTTCCTTCCATGTGAAGGGGCCAAATTTCTTCCATTAAAACGTACCCAAATGAGTTTGATTTCATTTATACATTGAGAAGAAGCAAAAAGTGTGCATCATATAAGATATTTAGTTCTTTTTGTATTTTATATGATAAAGCAGGTAGCCATAATAAACATGGTTTTTAAAGGACCTACTTGCATCATTTGTGTTTTATTGGGTTCCCAGTTATTCCACTCCTGAATTCATATGAAATGAATGTTGAGTTAGTGCATAGTCTATTTAGCCTCCAAGTTGTAACTATTGAGCAGCATGGCATTTTCCAAATCTGATTGCTACATGTTAGGTAACAACAAATTGCCTAAGCGCACCTGTCAATTTATTTTCAACATGTTAGTAATTGGTATAACCTTTCAAAATCATGTTCCATTAAATGCTTTATGAAAGAGAAAAATAAAATAAAATGGCTCTGATAGAACAGTGCACTGTTGATTTGATTTGTTTCTCCTCCACAGTGGTCCAGGTATGGCAAGGTTTCAAGTGGCAGAAGCATTTGTACTTGGATGGTGATTCTTGTTACGAGTGGATGAAAGAAGTTAGAGGTAGAATGTAGGAGGAAAATTGGAGCAAGTAGATGATGCTTTATTTGTTGATTTTCGTAAGGTGGAAGTTTTTGTAAAACATGAATTAGCAAGAGGTTGTTGCTCTCGCAATTAGTCCGGGTTTGTTGAGTAGCATCATGATCATCCAATGTCGTCACTTTTCTTCTTGTTTCTATTAGGGGTTGTTGGATTTTAAGTCTCAAATAGTATTGAACAAAGTGGAAGTTATCTTAGGCACAAGTTAATTTGAGTTCAGCTTGGTACATTCTTCAAATATTTCCTAACCAATGATAATATGTTGAACAAAACTTAAAATTAATCATAATCATAATTGATTGATATTGTAATCAACTAAATAAACTAAAATAGTAAGTACAATTTATCCTTTAAAATACATTAGTTTTGTTCTAAATAAACTAAATTAGAAAAAAAATGGAATCTAAAGAGTTTACAACTTTTTTATTATATAAGGGAGAATCCAATCTTATTCTTTACATGTAAAAAAGTTATCACATGGGAAAAATGTTGGAAACAAGAATTTGTATCCCTAACGTCATATTATATTCAATGTTACATCTTACATCTTGGTTACATTTTGCAATCAGAATTTAATAGAGCCACCAATCATTCAGGATTAGTGAGTTGCACATCACAACCAAATAATTATCCATAATCACAGTTTCCTTCTAATGAATAATGAAATATATATTTCAGGGCCCCATAGGTTTTTGTTTTTTCATGTAATTTTGGTCATCCAACCTACACGTACATACGAAATTTGCCAAATAGGGAACAAGAATCCGCAAAATTATCCCATTCCACACCCCAGCAAAAACATATTTACATCAACTTAAAATAACCACATAGTAATATTTAACATGCAAGTCTATTGGAAGAGTTTTATTAGTACTAGGATGAAGACTTTGTCTTTTGAAGAATTGAAAGTTACTAAAAATATTAATAATAGTGATGTGGTTTGTGAGAGCAGAGTTTTGCAGCAATTGTGATTGGGAGAGCCCTGGAAGCAATAAATGGAAAAAGGTAAATGGAATTGGGCAGCAAGGTTTGCATGTTACTTATGGCTCTTTCTCTGTTGAGGATCACACTTTCTTAATTTTGGGCGCTGAATAATTAATGCGACTGTTAGAATGTGTTTTGACATTTTAGCTCGCACACACAAGTCATATTTTATTGTAGGCCAAAGAAAATAAAAATCATAGTTTTGCGGTGTGTCTTTTGGTGGAGGAATGCTTGTCACCTACTCCTTTTAAGTTCCCAATTCCCCCAAAAACAACACTCTTGTGTGTGAGACACCACCACAACAACACCAACCAATAACAATAACATCAGAAGAAGAAGAAGAAGAACAAGAACTAGAAGAAGTAGTAGAAGGTTGCTCCTCATGGATAACAGACACAAATGCAAGCTTTGTTCAAGGTCTTTCACCAATGGCAGAGCCCTTGGTGGTCACATGAAGGCTCATCTCGCAACTCTCCCTCTTCCTCCAAAGCCTGAAACTTTAACCCACTCTTCCTTCACTTATTCCTCTTCCTCCGACTCTGAACAAGAACAACTCAAGGAACAAGATTCTCTCAGTTACGCGCTCAGGGAGAATCCTAAGAAGAGCTTCAGAGTAACGGATCCCGAAGACAGAGAGAGCGAGACCGAGTCATCAAAGAACCCAACTCGCCAGCGATCCAAGCGGAACCGGAAATCGGCCATGCTCAAGCTCAGCTTCGTCGTCTCCACACCTCTCATCACCGAACCCGAACCTGTGAGTTCAGTCTCCGACACCTCCCCGGAGGAAGACGTGGCCATGAGCCTCATGATGCTCTCCCGCGACACGTGGAACGCTGTCAGCAATGCAGGTCCACCGCAGAGATCAAAGAGGCACTGCACGGGATCAGAGACCAAGCTCAAGAAGCTCCGCGGCAAGTACCTCTGCCACACTTGCGGCAAAGCCTTCCGATCCTCTCGGGCCTTGGGGAGTCACAGAACCATTTGTTGCCGTCGAGAGGAAGTTCAAGATCAAAACAACAACAATATTGTTAAGGTTTTTGAATGTCCCTTTTGTTACAAGGTGTTCGGCTCTGGTCAAGCTCTGGGTGGACACAAGAGATCTCATCTCATCCCTTCATCGTCTTCAACCGTTAACGATTCCCTTAAATTCAAACAGACCTTCATAGATCTCAACATGCCGGCGCCGCCAGAAGAGGACGACCTCAGTGTTGTCTCTGATGCCTAATTTCCATATCTTTTTAATGTTTAGTTGTTGCTGCTAGAGTGAATTTTTTTTTCCTTTTTTATATAAAAGTGGATGAGAATATTGCATTATGTTTATTCAGAGATCAAATGCGTTTGATTCTGCAATGGTGGCCTGAGTATAAGTTATGTGTTTGTTTTTTTTTTTTTTTCTTTTTCACTTTTCTCATGTATGACTAGAGTTAGTTATAACTTACACATGGTGAATTACTGGTTAACAGGTGAATTTTATTGGATTGTACACAACTTGGTTCATCGTACTACAAATCTTAAACATAGTTTGAATGCAAATTTGCGGTGTGGTTGTGACCATACCTCTGGCCTTTCAAGTACTAAAGCGCCGCTGCAGTTCTGTTTTAATGCTTTGCTTCTGTTCTGTCCTTCCAGCTTGCACTTTTGGTTAGAATGAATAAATAAATCGGTTCCTTTTCTTTCTTTTTAAAATCCTGCTTCCATTTTGCCTTTTTTTTTTTTTGCTTGTATTGAGGACTTGGCGTGAAACGTGAAAGCAATGATTCCTAAGATGGAGTTAGAATATAATAGAACTGTAGAATTTATTTATTTATTTATTTATTTTTGGAGTTTGAGAGATAACAGGGAAGATTTTTAAACTCCCTTCAAGTTCTGAATAAGCTTTTTTGGTTTGCTGGGATAGGGATAAGCATATTTTTGTTTTATTATGGTAGACTTAATCTTCCTTGAAAAGTTGGAAGTATGATCGGGTAAAAGAAAGAGGCCCGTACTATTGTTGTGGAAGAATCAGTCAGATTTATGATATGATAAAGTATATGCCCATCAAATGCGCCTTCAAATAAATTATATGTAAACAACGAGGAGGCAGTGACTTTTTTTCTGTGCATGTGATAAGTTGCTTCACGAGAATTTGCTTGAACAGTGACAGTGATCCATTGGTTTTTTTCTGTTGGGTTTGGTCCCAAAGCAGTATAGGAACGTGAAGGGAACATGAATCTGAGTTATGGATCATTGATTTGGATCCTTTAAGATAGAGATTTGATGGGAAATATAACTCAATAAAGCTCAATTCAACCAGAGTTAATAAGCAGCGGATAATAATTTCCCTGACTCGCAAGAACCTGTGAGGAGCAATAACAAATAATCGCAACAACAAAATAC
>Ga0099824_1007375_pt1 | contig 14602 bp, 11 predicted proteins | sample SiratrowhiteBW_FD_76837 | JGI IMG/M metagenome (GOLD analysis project Ga0099824, IMG submission 76837) | Root nodule microbial communities of legume samples collected from California, USA - Siratro white BW | ecosystem: Host-associated > Plants > Roots > Nodule | place: USA: California...
AAAAAAAAAAAAAAAAAAAAAAAAAAAAAAAAAAAAAAAAAAAAAAAAAAAAAAAAAAAAAAAAAAAAAAAAAAAAAAAAAAAAAAAAAAAAAAAAAAAAAAAAAAAAAAAAAAAAAAAACAATTTATACCAGAGAATTTGATATTATATATCGAACTCAAAATTTTAAAATATGCATCCCTTTCGTTCACATTTATATTTTATATTTATTTTTTTTTATATATAATCATCTCCTTTACTTACATTATTTTATTTTATTTTATTCATTTTCTTGTCAAGTATATTTTCTTTATGTTTTTATATTTTATTTTATTAAAGATGAAAGCGACAAATTTATTTTTTTAAATTATTATTCTTAACATCCGTAAAAATAATATAAATCAAACTAATATTGAAAATATATTTATTTAATGTTGATTTAAATAGAAATAATATACTTTCATTTTAAAATTTATTTAATTTAAAATCGATTTAACTGATACAAAATTATTTTAATTAAAAATTAATGATTAATTAGTATTAACTTAAGAAACACTACCTAAAGTTGACTTGGACATCATATAAGGTTTTAGAGTCACGTGTAAACCCGACAATATTTAAAAAATAAAATCGCAATGTCATCTAAATTAACCTCTTTTAATATATAATACTTTTATTTGTAAATTACGATAGTTATTAATAAGTCAGTAAACCAAATGTATTGTTTTATTATATATACACACGTTTTTATAACATGAACATTTTTTTTCCTTAAAAGACAACAACTGAAAATATTATGTACAACCTGAACACAACACTTATAGATTTTCCTTTAAAAATAGTCAGTAGTAGTCATATTTAAGATATAATGAAAGACTTGTTTATGAAAATTCTTTAAGAGAGAGATTTTAATATATCATAAACTGAAATTTTCCTTCTTTTGAAAGAGAATACTTTCTAAGAGTTGTTTTCTTTCCACTTTTGATCCCGTATACGTCTTCTTTCAATTGATTGTTTTATTTTATTTTTTATTTGCAATTTTATAATCTCTTAATTATCAATCATTAGTTTTATAATTTGATTTAAACTTTTAAATCTAAATCTCGATGCAATATTTCAAATTAAAGATGTCGTTCTTTTAAATTTTAAGATAGTTGTAATTTTAATTCATCCTAATTTAAAATTTTAGCATGCTGTTCTAATAAAGATGGTTGCATTTTAAAAAATTTTCTACATGCAATTTTTAATATAATAAAATATTTTATTCTTAATTATAAAAATACGTGTTACTCTTGCTTCTTAATTTGTTCTTATTTATAAATAATCATATACTAATAAAAATTAAAAATATTTCATCATATTTGTACAAAGCACCAAAAAATAAAATAAAATTACAATGATAATGCAATTTATCCAATTAAGTGTGGGGAGTCAAAGAATTAAAGTGAACTCGTATTAGCAGCATAGCCGGCTAGATATGCTTGAATTAGTATCAGATTGAGACATCAACAACGACTCCAAGAAACAAACAAATTGATCTGCTATCAATAAAGCAAATTTATATTTTAATTTCACCATCATCAAAGTTTATATATATATATATATATATTACGATGTGAACACTTGATGATTTACTCTTTTAGATTTTATGTAAACTGTAGCAACAAAACATTTTTTTTCTTGTGATGACACTCATGATACACTAAAGTTTTTAAGTTAATTTATTGCTTAGTTAGAGTGCCCTGGATTTGTCCAAGAAAGGGGGAAAAGAATTAAATAGAAGCACTCAAGTGTTAATAATTAACTATTTTTGTGTGTGTTAAATTTGATTTTATGTGATTTTTAGTGTCATCCACGTCATAATGATGTCTCGTTATGGGACCACAAAAGCTTTACTTGATAATTACATATGATGAATAAAACAAAGAGATCCAAATATCCTAATCATCACTCAACATGAGATCTTACTCTTTAAATGATTTTACTAATACAAATATTTTAATACAAAATGAAGCTTTATAAATTTCATGATGGAATTATCACATTTCACAATCTTATGATTTATTTTTTATTTTTTGTTTTAACAATGGTCAAAAATTCACTTTTAATCAGAGCGTTCCAATCCACTAGTAAATAAATGCTATACAGTATTTTTCCTTTTTTTCACATAGATTTTTACGTAATTGATTATTTATATTACGTATGAATAAAAATGAGTAGATAATATTTGATTTATCTTTAATATTTACCTGAGAATAAAAATTCATATATAAATAAACATATACATAAATATGATTTGATCGTATGTAAGTGAATTTTTTTGCTACCTGCAATGAATTTTATATACATTATATAATAATAAATATGTCCTCTCTGGTGCAGTGGAAGGTAAAATGCTCCGGATGGTATAGGAAGGGCAACTAACATTTTTTTTTTTGTGTCAAATAAATTTTCTAATATTCTTACGGTACTACAGTTTAGTTGATGTAAGTAATAATGAATAAAAAATTTGAATGGTTAAATCTAATTTATAATTATCCAAATTTATATATTTTAAGTTCATTTAAATAAATTTATCATATATTTTTAAATTTTAAGTCTTATTCATTTAATTGGATTTAGATTGGATAATTTTTAAATTTTAAAAACCCAAAATTAAGGTGTATTTAGGTTATTTTCAGTTGTAAAATATTAGGTTAAGTCACGTCCAAACTAACAAGGTAGGAGCATGTCAGAGTCATACAAATTAAGTTTGGGTCAAAATCATCCCAAGTTAAGTTTAGTCAGTCTCAACCTAAATTGAGTTGAGTTAGGATGAAATTTTCTTCCATTTTCATACCATCTTCCTGTAACTTCATATAAAATTTTAATTCCAAAACTAACCTCATGAAAATGATGAAAATATCTTTGTTTTATTAAAAAATGTTAATCGGATGCATTTTTGGGGTGTCATCCGGTGTATAAGTTATAAACCGGATACCTCTCCCATCCGGTTGTCAAAGGAAATAAATTTACAAATCGGACAGTTCGTGGACCTCATCCGATTTTTGTGAACCGGATGGCCTCCGGTTCCCATTTTGATTTTTTGTTTTTTTGTATGAGTTGTTGGAATGCAGCAAAGGATGAACGTGCAAAACAAGAAACCCAGTCAGGTGAACGTGCAAAACAAGAAACCCAATTAGGTAAACATGCAAAACAAGAGACTCTTCCTGAAATGCAGCAAATGATACTCTTTTTTTTTGGCTCTTCATTTGCCTTAATTAAATTAATTTAGTTTTATTTTAATTGAATTTGAAATGAAACCGAATGAGGAAGAGTGAACATGAATAGACTAGTGAAATGTAGCAGAAGAGATTCTTAATTTAAAATGGGGTTGAAAATTGGGATGAAGAGTAAACATACACAGAGAGCAAAAGAAGAGACTTTTCATTTGTTTTTTACTTTTAAGTACATTAATTTTAATTGGGTAGTGGTAGGTGACAACACATATAACAAAGTCATAATTTAATTGCATTAAGTTTTAAAAAAAGTGGACAAAGTTACTATTTCCTCACCATATCTATCACAATGCACAAAGTTTACTTTAAAATGTGAACCCGGTGAGCATGCCATCAGATTGTAAAAAAAATGACAACGGGCCCATCCAGTTCACATTTGGAAAAAAATGTAAACCGGATGGTCATGCCATCCGGTTGTCATTTTGTTTTGCAAATGACAAGGATGACATGCTCATCCGGTTTACATTTTTTTCCAAATGTGAACTGAATGGGGGTGTCATCCGGTTGTCATTTTCAAAACAGTATACAACCGGATTCATCCGGTTGTATACTGCCAGATCGAAAAAACTCCTCGTTAGCCATTGACAGTCCCCCAAACACCAAATCAACTACTCTAATCAACAATATCACTTACTAATTGCTAATAAACATAAAAATTTGCTTACCTACGACTTGTTTGAAGGTTTAATTGAAGATTTGGGAAGGTTTAATTGAAGATTTGGGAGAAAAGAACGAAATGAACGAGTTGTGAACCAGATATAGGGATGAAGGACCTGAAGGATATTTTTGTCTTTGCACTTTTTAGTTAAGGGCATAGTTGTCTTTTAACAATAAGTATGGAGGTGCAGAAAGAGGGTATGAGGGTGGAGGAAGAATTCATCTTGAGTTAGTTTGAGTTTAGATTAAGTTAAAATTTTGGCCCAAAGTGAAGTTAAGTTGATTTGAGCCTACATTTAGTCGAGTCGATATTGGTCTACATTCATCTCAGTTGGGGTTATCCTATGTTCAACTGAGTTGGACTAGGCCCAATCCAGTCTTAGTCCAATCAGGACCAGGTCGAGTTTAGTCTGATCAGGTCCAATAGTTGTACTGAGCCTAAGTGGGACTAAGATGGATTGGGCTAGGCTGGACCAAGTCAAGTTGTCTTATGTCAGGTTGAGGACAAATTCTTCCTCCACCCCCCATACCCTCTTCCTGCACCCCCATATAAAATTTTAATTCTACAACTGCCCTTGTTAAAAGTACCCAAATACCCTTCTTTTATTAAGCAACTTTGAAATTTCTAGTAGGACACCTGGATGAGGTCATCCGGTTCTCATTTTTTAAAATTTGAGAACCGGATAGCTTGACATTCAGTTCATAAATTGTTAACCGGATGGACTGGATGGGGGGTGTCATCCGTTTGTAAGTTGTGAACCGGACGCCATCCCGTCCGGTTGTCATAAGGTAAAAAAATTACAAACCGGATGGGTGGTGGGTGGACTTCATCCGGTTTGTAAATTTGTGAACCGGATAAGGGTGCCATCGAGTTCACATTTTTTCAATTTTTTTTTTAAGTGCACTGTGACAAATTGGTGAGGAGCATAGGAGTTAGCTGTTACCTATCACCACCCAATTAAAATTAATGTAGATAGATTGGTGAGAAGCAGAGGAGTTCGTTAGCTTCCTTAGTGGTTACCTATCACCACCCAATTAATCACCACCACCACCCAATTAATACTTGAAAGTAAGAAAGAAATAAAGAGTCTCTTCTTTTACTGTGTTTACTTCTCATTCCAATTTCCAACCATCTTAAATGAAGAGTTTCTCCTCTCTCCTGTCACACAAATTGATTGATTCATTGGGTTTCATAAAAAGATTTATTTAATTAAGGCAAATGAAGAGTCAAAAGACATTCTTCTTGAAATGCAGCAGGGGAGACTCTTCTCTGACTGTTCATTTGCCTTAATTAAATTAATTTAGTTTTATTATGAATTGGTGAAATGCAGCAGGAGAGAGGAAAGACTCTTCTTCATTTAAGAAGGGGTTGGGGTTGGAAATTGGAATGAGAAGTAAACACAACAAAAAGAAGAGATTCTTCATTTCTTTTTTACTTTCAAGTACATTAATGCTCCTCACCAATATGTCATCACAGTGCAGTTTAAAAAAAAATTGAAAAAATATGAACTGGATGACACCCTTATCCGGTTCACAAATTTACAAACCGGATGAGGTCCACCCACCACCCATCCTGTTTGCAATTTTTTTACCTTATGACAACCGGACGGGGTGGCGTCCGGTTCACAACTTACAAACTAGATGGCACCCCCATCCAGTCCATCCGGTTAACAATTTATGAACCGGACGTCAGGCTGTTCGGTTCTCAAATTTCAAAATTGAGAACCGAATGGCCTCATCCGGGTGCCCTACCAGAAACTTCAAAGTTGCTTAATAAAAATAAGGGTATTTGGGTAATTTCTTCAAGGACAGTTGTGGAATTAAAATTTTATATGGGGGTGCAAGAAGAGAGTATAGAGGTGGAGGAAGAATTTGTCTAGGTTGAAATATTGGATGCACATCGAGTTAGGTTAAGCCGAATCGACATGGCCCAAGTTGAGTTGAGTCAGCCTATCCCATGTTCAACTAAGTTTTGTTGGTTTTAAATTGGATCAAGTCCAATCAGGATTAAGTTAGGCCAAGTCCAAATCGAGTTAAGTCCAATCAAATCTGTGTCGAGACAGACTCAAGTAAGATCAAGATCAATTAATCGCGTCAAGTCAAGTTGGATCCGTATTTAATTAATACATCAAGTCTATATCCGATCATGTCAAACTGAGTTGGGAAGTGGGGTTGATTAGGTCAATCCCACTTGCTAAAAGAAAATTATGATATATTACACCTATTGTAAGTTATTTCTCTCAACACTATTGGTCATACAGTTTAACATTGATAAATTTATTGATCATATGGATTAATTAATTATATTGTGCTTAACAGAATTATGGAAGCTCATTTGAGGATGCGGGCACTCCCACTTACGTTGCGGGCACTCCCATCAGGTATTTCTCTCAACACTATTGGATTGTAATATAAAATATATATTTATTATTTATATATAAAGTGCTTTCACATTAATTTAAAACTCGTTAGTGTGAATATTATAGAGACACGCGTCTTTTCAATGACTTACTCTTGTATTATTATCTTGTATTAAGACATTTTGTAAAATATAAAACTGAAAGAAAAAGTTGAACTTAGACTTGTGAACATATGTTCTGAAATTAGTCTTGTGACGAATGATGATACCTTAGATGATAAATGACCTTGTGATGTAAATAATTAAATAAGAAAATTGGGTAAGTAAGTGGATTTATCCATTTTGTACTCATCATTATGCTTCTTGTGTTGATGCTGTTTGAAACCAGCTTAGAATCTTACTGTTGGAGAGTCGGCAAATTCCATGTGACTCAATTTGCTATCGACCAAGAACAGTGCATATTCTCCTTCCGTAGAAATGGTCATCACCCAACATATAGAGTCACCATCACTCATTTGGTGACTGCATAGTTATCTTCTATACTCATAAATCACTAAGGTTGAAGTGTATATAAAGAAGATAATGGTTTTATCCCCTATAGTATTTTACTATACTTCTCTTTCTTTTGAATAGGCTATTCAAAAGTTTTCTGCATAACCATGGTATTTCATTTTTTTTTCCCTTTGTTTATATATGCATGCACCCTATGTATACAAGTTTCTTGCATGCCACTTATTCAGATCATCATTTGCATGCAGGAAAATCATGTTGTTGATGGGAATGTGAAGTGGATGCAGGAGGAGGAGAGAGCAGAGGTGGTTCATGGAAAGGTTGATTGGAAAGGAAGAAAAGCTTTGAAGCACAAACATGGAGGGATTAAAGTTTCATTGCTCATACTTGGTAAGCTAGAAGGAAGTGCATGAACATTTTTCCAAACAGTAACATGAAAAATGTAACCATACAAATTAAGGTGTGTTGTACTAACCAAGAGAAAGAAATATGAATACCATTTTCACTTTTTCTCCTTTCCTTTTGGAGTCCAAATCTAAATGGAGGGGATTTGTTGCAATATTGGAACCAATAATTGCTGAAGTGATACCATGGTTGCTACTTACCACTAAGAAAAAAACAAACAGAAAGAGAGAAATCCTTAAATTAATGACCACTAACCATGTAACTTTCATTGTTTAATGTTTAAATCGTTTAAGTGATTCTAGTTTGGATGCAGCCGCAATTGCTTTCGAGAACATGGCAACTCTATCACTAGCAGTGAACTTTGTGTCATACTTCAATGGAACTATGCATTATGAACTAGCAGATGCAGCTAACATGGTCACCAATTACATGGGTGTCAGTTACATACTCTCCATTGTAGTTGCTGTTCTTGCTGATACTTGGATTGGCAGATACAAATCCGTTCTTATTTCTGGATTTTTTGAAGCATTGGTAAGATCCAAAATTACCTTTCCTTTGAATAATAATACAAGTTATTAATCATTCATTATAATTATCATTTTTCTTTATATATATATATATATATATATATATATATGTATATATATTGGAACTGGGATATAAAAAAAACATTTGTTTTTCAAATGTGATGTGAAATTACAAGTTTTGATAAGGAATAGTCGTCTTTTGACTCTCGGTGGGTAGAGAAAGATAAAAGGAAAAGAGAAAAAATGATGAATGTAAAAGACGAAATGGTTGGAAACAGAGAATAAAGACAAAAATAGTGTACTATGAATATGGAAACCTGAGTGTGAAAAGATATGTAGCCACTGATTAGTAAGTAGCATGACTAAGGACATGCGTATCGAATCGAATTGGATTTTGAAGTGGATTTTAGTCTGGAATAGAACTGATTCTTCTTGTTTACAAATAGTTTTCTGTATTTATTTCACTGTTCCACCTTTTCATTTTACTGTAATGTGAGAATCACTATTTCTATACACATTAATTGTTTTCACACGTGTACACATACTTCTTTTTGCAAACTTTTATGTTTCTCTAAATACACCCCTGTTCCAGTAATTTTTTCTTATTCTTTTTAACCCTCACTCTAGTTTCAAAAACCTTAAATGCCTTTTTAAAATCCTTTACACATTCTGAAAAATATTATCCAAAAAATGTATTGAAAGCTTTTAGATTACAAATATGAGGTCGCATGAGTGTTTCAAAACATATAGTATCGAACACATTGCAAGTTATGTATTGCATAATATAATCAAATGTCTTATAAAATTACATTCTAGAACAGTGGTGTAAAAATAATTGAATAGAAAGTGAGCCAAAATGTATACGACCAATTAATATAAATGTATAGTTTCCAATAAAGTTGTGAATTGTGTTGTAGGGACTGTCATTGCTTACAATTCAGGCACACATGAGAAGCCTGAAGCCCCTTATTTGCAACGTGTATGTGAAAAATGCAGATTGTCAAAAGCTGAGTGGGAAGAAAGAAGCATTCCTCTTCATTAGCCTCTACTTGTTGGCCTTTGGCAGTTCAGGTTTGAAGGCTTCCCTGCCATCACATGGTGCTGATCAATTTGATGAGAGAGACCCCAGAGAAGCAGTACAAATGTCAAGCTTCTTCAACAGTCTCTTGTTAGCAGTTTGCATTGGTGGAGCAGTGAGCTTAACGTTTAATGTGTATATTCAAGACCACAATGGCTGGGACTGGGGCTTTGGAATCTCCACTGTTGCTATTGTTGTGGCCACCGTAATCTTTGCCTTTGGATTACCACTATACCGAATTCATGTTGCACATACCAAAAACGGCATCATTGAGATCATTCAGGTATAAACACACCCTTTAGAATTACTAATCACCTCCTTGTTTTAAGTTGTTCTGCATGCATGAATACAAAAATTCTTCATGTCTTTGTCTTAGTAGTTCAAATGGACTAGATTTCATTATTGTACATTATTTCTAGTTACTAATTAGTGCTTGTACAAATATTATGTCAATACTTCAATTCTGAACACCGTGGCAATACACATGAATTGTATATTATGAGCCTTCAGTTATAGATTAATTCTTATGTCAAATTAATGTCTCAATATAGCATTGATCAAACTGTTTGTTTTAAATTGTTCACTTCTATTTTCCAGGTCTACATAGCAGCCATTCGCAACAGAAACCTTCCCCTTCCTGAAGATCCTATGGAATTATACGAGATTGAACAGGACAAAGAAGCTGCAGTGGAAGTAGAGTATCAACCTCATAGAGATATTTTCAGGTTTAATCCCACTTGTTACTAAAATTAGTGATATGTATATATTTTTCTTCATGATAACCTAAGCACTAAACATGATACATGGTTAGAGTAAAAGGCCTTAGATTTAATCTTCTATAAACAAAAAAGCTTCTTCTGCCAACTATATTACTCCAATTCCAGTGCATTTAGTTCTAACATTGAGGTTCCTTCTGCATAGGTTCTTGGACAAAGCAGCTATCCAAAGAAAATCTAATGAGCAACATGAGAAGCAAGAGGCCTCAAACCCTTGGAAACTATGTAGAGTGACACAAGTAGAAAATGCCAAAATCATCCTAAGCATGCTCCCTATATTCTGCTGCTCAATCATAATGACCCTTTGCTTGGCTCAACTCCAAACCTTCTCTGTCCAACAAGGCTCCACCATGGACACAAGGATCACCAAGCATTTTAACATCCCACCTGCATCCCTACCAATCATCCCAGTTGCCTTCTTAATCATTATAGTCCCTTTTTATGATCGCATTTGTGTGCCTTTTCTACGTAAATGCACTGGTATTCCCACCGGCATTACACACTTGCAGCGCATAGGAGTTGGCCTAACACTTTCCTCCATCTCCATGGCAATTGCAGCAATCATAGAGGTGAAAAGAAAAGGAGTTGCAAGAGACAACAACATGCTTGATGCATTGCCAGTAAAGCAGCCATTGCCACTGAGTATATTCTGGCTTTCTTTTCAGTATTTTATATTTGGCATAGCTGACATGTTTACCTACGTGGGACTACTTGAGTTTTTCTATTCAGAAGCACCAAAAGGGCTTAAATCCACATCAACCTGCTTCCTCTGGTGCTCTATGGCCATTGGCTATTTTCTAAGTTCCATATTGGTGAAAACCGTGAACACTGCCACCAAGAATATTACTACAAGTGGAGGTTGGTTAGCAGGGAACAACATTAACAGAAACCATCTTAACCTGTTCTATTTGTTCCTTTCCATATTGAGCTTGACCAACTTCTCTGTCTATTTGTTGGTTTCAAAGAGGTACAAGTACAGGCCTCAACACCCTGTAGTTACCGGTGGCAATTCAGAGGAGTGAATACTACGATGAGATAAAGGCTTTTATCATAATTCATCTTTAAGGACTGAAAATTTACTGCATTGTATTTTTCATTGTTTGTCAAATGAATGCTAGAAAATATAGGACTTCACATTTCTTTTCCTTGTAACAGCTTTAGTCAGAGCTATAGTTTCCAAGAAATCTATATGAAACTTTTACTTTACCTCATGCCTTTGGACATTTTTTTAGTTCTATTTTCACTTCTTTAATATTTTTTTATTTTTTTTTTATCTTCCTTCATTTTCATCATGGTTATTTTGCCTGTCAGGCTAGCATTTTTAACCAGTGCTTAGGGAATGACGAGTCTGGTTTAACCTTTGAAATAATGTCAAGGCTTTATTGAGATGAGTTAATTTGTTGGGTCAATAGTTTTTTGTTTTTAAAGGAAATAAAATGATAAAATACCAGTGTAGGATTTAATATTTCTATTTCATTTTGGTATAAAAGTGGTGTTGTATTTGTGATTTAATATTTGAAGTTAAGAGATGATGATTGAAGGTAATACAAACTTTTTGTAAGTCTTAGATATACAATTAATATAGTTAGTGAAGTAAGACAGAATAATCCTGACAGCGTTAACCTTCGACACAAAAACTTAAATATATTTGAAGTTGTGAAGTGAGTGTGTTTTCTTTTATAATATGAAAATATGAACCACTCCCGAAGAAAGCACCCACGTCACATCTCAACTAAAGATATGTAGCAGTCCACAAGAAGACATTCCAATCCTATGGAGATTACTTGGTCTTTGTAAGAATAATATTGTATGTCTTTTTCATATCGAAAGTATGAAAAGCTTAGTGACAAGAAAGAAACATTTCATTAGCCTCTACTTTTAGGCCCTTGTTAGTGCGGGTTTCAAAGCTTTTCTGCTATCGGAAGACGTTATCCAACTATTTCAATTATCTTTCATTAGTGCTTTGCATCGGAGATCCATAAATTAAAAATATTATAATTTTGGATTGAAAATATATGAAATTCTATTCAGGAATTGAGGAATGAGAGTTGTTGTCGGTTACAGTGGCAGATGGTACTAAGATTTCAATCTGCTCTATGGTTAGGAATTTCTCTTGGTAGATACAACAAACAACATTTACTTTTGATGTGTTTTTAATTTGTTGGATTGTTGTGATATAGTTTTAGGCATGGAATGGTTAGTCCCATTGGGTGATATAACTTGGAACTTTTAAGAGGGGCTTCCACACAAAGTATTAAAACAACCAAGAAAAAACACTTGCTTAAAGTTTTGGAAGGTGTACATTTTTCTATGTTGCAGTTGCGTGACAACAAAGAAGGGTTACTGCACTATCTCACTGTCCAGGCGGCTCAACCAACAGTACCATAGATGATACAAAAAGTGTTAGATGAATTTATTGATATATTTAAGGAGCCTAATCAATTACTACCATTCCGACTTGATCATGATCTAGAATTCCTCTGTTTCAAGATGCAAATCTGGTGAATAAACGATCATACAGATATGCTAAATCAGGAAGGACATTATTGATAAGTTGGGTCAGGATTATCTTAAAACTAGACTCATTCAGAACAACCCTTATGCTAGCCCGGTTGTGTTGGTGGGAAACAAAGACGGAATGTGGACATTGTGTGTGGATTATAGGGACCTTAACAAGAATACTATTATAAACAAGTTTCATGTCCCTCTTATGGATGATGTTTCAGATGGGTCGCAAGGTTCCCCAATCTTTTCGAAAATAGATTTAAGAGCTGGCTACAATCAAATGCACATGAATCCTGATGATATACATAAAACTCATGGAGTCACTATGAATATATGGTGATACCATTTGGTCTCACAATGCACCAGCCAAATTCCAAGGATTGATGAATTCAGTTTCCAGCCCTTTCTAAGGAAATTCTTTTTAGTATTCTTTGATGACATTCTCATTTATAGTATGAACATAGAAGATCATGCAATTCATCTCAGACAAGTATTCCACACATTCAAATGTAATTCTTTATTTGCTAAGAAATCTAAGTGTTTCTTTGTTGTGGATAGAGTTGAATATTTGGGACATTTCATCTATAAGAAGGGTGTTTTTACAAATCCACGCAACATTAAAGCTATGAGGAATTGGTCATTACATAAAACCATTAAACAGAGCGAGGACTTTTAGGATTGGCAGGATATTATCGTCGGTTTGTGAAGGGTTTTAGTTGGATTGCTAAACCTCTAACTAATCTTTTGAAGAAGGATAATTTTTTATTGACTACTCCAACAACCGAGTCCTTTCAACATTTGAAGGCAGTTTTGAGTCAGACTCCAGTTCTGGCATTGCCAAACTTTTCCAAGGTGTTCATAGTTGAAGTAGATGCTTCGAGTTTTGGTATTGGGGTTGTTTTAATGCATCCAATTGCTTTTATCAGTAGAACGTTAAACCTACAGCAACAATCTTTATCTACTTACGAGAAGGAACTTCTGGCTCTACTTTTTGCAATTCAAAGATGGAGACATCACTCATTGCCTGCCCATGGCAAAAACTGATCATTATAACTTTAAGTATTTGGTCGAATAGGTTTCAACAAAAGTAGCTGCTCAAGTTAAAGGAGTTTGATTTCTCCATTGAATACAAGCAATGGCAAGAAAAAATGGTTGTGGATTCTTTGTCAAGAATTGAGCCTGTTGAATGCAAGGCTATTTATATGCATCAGATGCAATTACAATTAATATAGAGGATTCAACAGTCATGTGTTGCGGATGTGAATATTCATATGTTAATCATGGAGTTACAAAACGATCCTAATTCTCAATAGTTTTATATTAGCATCAAGAAATCCTTGATTGGTTACGCTTTTCTCCTATAGGAGGACATTCGGGTATTAATGTCTTTACACGTAGGGTCAAAGTTGTGGTCTATTGGGAAGGTATGAACAAGGATAGTAAACAATTTATTCTATAATGTATTGTGCACCAACAGAACAAATATGATACTTCACCATCTCCAGGGTTGCTGCAACCTCTTCCTATTCTGGATCAAATATGACAACATATTACAACGGATTTCAGTGAGAGATTACCTAATTCTTGAGGAAATCATGTTATTTTTGTAGTTGTAGATATGTTGAGTAAGGTTGCTCATTTTATGGCCTTATCCCACCCATATACAACTAAGGATGTGGCACAATCCTTTATGGACCATGTCTTTCAAATTGAATGGGTTTCCTAATACTATCACTAGTGACCACAATACAATAGTTTTTGCAAGAATTTATAACTTATCAAGGAGTTGAAGTCCAACTATTTTCAAGTTACCATCCATAAACTAGTAGGCAATTTGAAGTTGTCAACATATACTTGGAAACTTATTTAAGGTGCACGTGTCCGGATTCTCCTACGCAATGGAGTAAATGACTTCCTTTAGCTTAGTGGTGGTATAATACCAATTACTAAACACCTAGTTTAATCCCCATATCGAGTAGGGTTCCCATTTTAGTATATGGTTCTTCGTATTATCACTCTACCTAGTTTAATCCTCATATTGCTCTCCCTCTCAGTCTTCTCCTACCTTATCATAAATCTAAATCTAAATCAACCAACCCTAAATCTGAATCCACTTTCATTCAATTCAATTTCGATTATGGCAAGCGAGGCCGTGTATTCGGTGTGGGCGATTCCACCGGAAGACGTGGCCGCCAGATGCGCCAACCTCATGACCGCCCTCCGATCCGACTTCAGCGGGCCCCACTTTGAACCCCACATCACGCTCGTCGGAGCCATCAAACTCACCGCCGACGACGCCCTCGCCAAGCTCCGATCAGCCTCCCAAGCCCTCAAGCCCTTCAACGTCACCGTGGACCGCGTCGCCGCCGGCACCTTCTTCTACCAGTGCGTCTATCTCCTCCTCCGCCCCGACCCTCACCTCCTCGAAACCAGCGCCCACTGCTGCACGCACTTCGGATACGCCACCTCCACTCGTAACTCTTCCTTTCACTCTCCTATTAGGGAAACAAAAAAAAAAAAAAAAAAAC
>Ga0099824_1007377_pt1 | contig 14592 bp, 9 predicted proteins | sample SiratrowhiteBW_FD_76837 | JGI IMG/M metagenome (GOLD analysis project Ga0099824, IMG submission 76837) | Root nodule microbial communities of legume samples collected from California, USA - Siratro white BW | ecosystem: Host-associated > Plants > Roots > Nodule | place: USA: California...
TAAATAAAACAAAAATTTCCTCCCCCCACCCCTAAAAAAACAAAAAAAAAAAAACAAAATATAAAAAAAATCAATTGTTCAAAACAAAAAAAAAAAAAAAAAAAAAAAACATCATTCCATGCTCGTAAACAATAAACTAACATATTTGACATCACAAAAATACATTCCTAGAGAGATTCAACTAGGAACTAGAGGGCAAAATACACAAAAACATATGTTCATATTAGCAGAAAGCTTCATAGTGGACCCTGAAAGTTTGTTTCGATGTAAGAAATGGGCAGGGGAATAAATTAATGGACACATGAAATAAAAGAGTGTGGATTATCTAATGGTGTTCCCTCCCTCCTGGTGTTCAAATATTACAATCTCAAATATTTTGGGAGCGATCCAAAAGGTTCGGAAAAGTAAATATGGAAGGATTTTCAAGAATCGCATTATAATCTCAGTTCTCAATCTCGGAATGTATAAACCTCTACCAGGGTGAACGTTTACGTACGCAAAACCATGAAAAAGAGTAATGCCTACCTCCAAAAGTTGGGCCTCTGCATCATAGGATTTTTTAATTCGCTTCCGCTGCTTTGTACTTCCTTCCTTTCTGATGACAAACTTCTCATAAGCTTTATCCAACAAATCTTCCATTTGGTCATTGTATCTGATATCAGTATAACATTGATTAAAAATCATCACAGATTTTTAAGGAAAATTTAGTGTAAACGCTAATATAACAGAGTATGAGCAACTATAAAAAGAACTGGTCATTCACCTTTTACGCTCCTCATCAGAGTCTTCCAAGTCACTGGATGAACGCTCTGGGGCTTCATGGATTTCTTCATTATCACTATCTTCTACTTCACCCTCGTCGCCTTCATACTCAGTGTTGTCAACAGCTACCAGATCTTTCTTACCCTAAAAGCCCAAGAAAGAATGAACCCATTACAAAATGTAAGAGGTGTCCTTAATCTGTTTTTTCAATATGAAGGAAGGGATACAGATTACATTTGCGGACAGAAAAATAAATATGTAACTCTAAAAGTCTGTTTTCTGTACATGTGCCCATATAGAGTTGAAGGATTAGTAAGTACTGCTTAAATGTTGCGCAACATGAGTAATCTGATACTATTCTAGACCTTTACAAGGGAAAGGTATAAATCAAGCAAAAACCTGTACTTTTTGGGAGCTCTAAAGAGAAAAAGAAGAGTTTAAGATGAAAAAACAGTTGATGCTCTTCAACAGGTTATATCATTTTTCAAACCAAGAGAAGTGAGAAAAAGATTAAAGCAAACCTTCATAGAGGAAAGTGAAAACAACTCCTGATCTACATAACCATCCTCTGTTGCATCTATTTGCATGCCTGTTGCTTTTCGTGCCTTGTCCTGTAAGATTCAAATCATTAAAACAATGAATCAGCTTGATCTCATCCACTTGAAAAAGAAATGAATAGAAAATAGAGCTTAAATGTCACGACATTGGATTAAAATTTGTTTATAGACCGCTGTAATTAATGAATTTATTTGTCAGACTAAACATCATCTATTATTTTGTAAAAAATCGTATCATTATTCTGCAAATAAACAGTAACCAATGCGATCAATGGCAGAAGGCCAAATTTCCACCATAAAAGCACTCCATTGTGGACCAAGGCAGGCCTACCTTCACAAATTGCCTATGGAGGATAAGGGGTAAAAAACACAACGTCGTAGCATTATGGTGGTCCTATAATAGCTATTTAACAACATTGATATTAACAAAGACGTTGCAAGATTCCAAAAGCTGTTCATGACATGTGCATATCCAATAACAACAAAATCAGTGAAAGTTAAGAGCTACAAACAAAACCTTGGCTCTTCTTTTAGCAAGAAGCTTCTTTGCACGTTTCTTCTTGCGGTCCATCACATTGGTCAGCTCCTCCATTTCATTGAGTAATCTATCTTCTTCATCCACCTTCTGCTCATTTCCTGTCTGTTCTTTAGTGGTAGGATCAGGCTTTTGAGTTGGTGAAAGAGCTTTTCTAATGTGAATCCTCCACCTACATGTGACAAATAACATCAAACCCTCACATAGAAGGGGAGAAATAATAGTATGAAACTTTTTTTTATAAAATCCACCAAATATCAGAGTGAAATTCAAATGATGTAGTTACTTTAGAAGATGCTTGAAATCTTGCTTCCCCAAAACCCTTAAATCATCGCAGAGAGATTTGACCTGCAAAAACAACCACATTAAAAGCACTAAAATTAACAATGCTGATTTTGTCTAAATCTCCACTGATTACAGAAAATGCACGATTACATCTCCATATTTTTCAAACAAAATACCTCTTCAGTGGTTTGCTCATGATCCTTGATTGGTAAATCATCAGCATCGGTAAAGGTTATAGAAGTGACTGAACCAAGGATCTCCAGAGGAGAATCTGACCAAATGAAATTTGAAGCTGAAGACATCTTCCTTAAAGTAGTGTTTCCATCTTCATAGCTGCAGTAGTGAAGAAGTTAGCAAACAAGTCTACAGTAAGTACCGGACTACGTTTGGAGCACAAAACCAAAATTAAAAGGCGAGAAATAAAGAGGGACGGGAAACAATAGAAGTGTGCTATTTGTATATAAAATCAGCTCAAGTAGCTAATAAACTGCCAAGTTTTTCACATTCCTAGTGTTCTCAGTTTATCAGGATGTCTTACCAATCCTTCGAAAATAATTAGTTATGCAAGACCAAGCCTTACAATGATTTTAAAAAGGTAACTCACAAAAAAGAAAACATTAAAAGTCAAACCAAGCCTTGCAATGGAGTAGCTAATAAACTACCAAATTTTTAACAGTCCTAGGGTTCTCTGTTGATCAGAATGCCTTAACTATCCTTCAAAAATAATTTGATATGCAAGACCAAGCCTCGCAATTAAAAAGGTAACTCACAAAAAAGCAAACATATTAAAAGTCAAATCAAGCAGTAGTTACCCGTCACGATGCCTTTTCTGCTTAGTATCTCTAAGTACATCCACCACCTGCACAGATGATTCAAATCACCAAAGAAACTAAGCCTAACCACAGAGGAACAAAAACAAAAATTCCCAACCCAGTACGCACGAAAACAAACAGATTGATTACCTTAGGCTGCGGTTCCACAGACCCCTGAAAGAGATGCTTCACATCAAGAAGTCGCGGATCAATCTTGGCAGGAGCCTTGTACCTAAGCCCCAAAACATATATCTCAGCAGATTCAGATCGACTAGCCGCAGGTTTATCCACCTCAACCTTCTCAAACAACTGAGACACAAAAATCCACAAACAAAATCTCAACAACTCCACCAAACAGCCCAAAATCACAAACACAATTGTTTTTCAATTATAAAAACCATCGCATCACCTGCTTCAAGCAATACACCACAGAGCTATAATCTTGCGACCTGAAAATCTATCACGCACAACAAAGCAGCAATAAATAATAATTACAATAACAACAATTATGATGATAAGAATAAGAATAAGAAACAGAAGAATGATTACTTTGGTGACAAAGATACCGTTGGGCGCCAAGAACTGAGTGGCTAATCTGACAGCATCGATGACGAGGGCGTTCTGGCTCATGGCTTCCTGAGCCCAGGCGCCGCCGACATTGGGAGAACCGTCGTGCAAAATGACGTCAAAGGCGCGGCATCCGTGCTGGTCCATGAGCTTCTTGATGCGGGACTTGCATTCTGTTTTGGTGATGTCTTCCTGGATGGCGATGGCGCCGCGGATGGGGGCAATGGGCGCCAGGTCGACGCCGATGACGAGGTGGTCTACGGGGACGCGCTGCACGGCCACCTGCATCCAGCCGCCGGGGGCGGCGCAGAGGTCGAGGACGGCGCGTGCGGACTCGAGGAATTGGAACTTGGAATTGAGTTGGACGAGCTTCCATGAAGCTCGAGACCTGTAACCATGCTCTTTGGCTAAGTGATAGTACTTATCCAAACGGTGCTTCCCCTTCGCTTTCCCCATTGATGCACCGCACTGCAACTACGGGTTTTTGTTAGGGTTTTGGGAAAGAACAGACACTCTTCCAATGTATTCAACGTTATATCCGACCGAGAAGGTCTGGTTTTTTATTATTGGGCTGAAATTTAAGGTGAAATGGCCCGGAACGAATTTTTGGCCTACTATAATTTATTTAATCTAAATTTCGTGCAGGGCCGAAAATGTCGTTAGATAAATATATCATATCTAAAGTTTGGATCAAAGTTTTTATTTGAAGTTTAAATAATGACAATTGCTTCATGCTTCCCCCTTCATGCACCTTTTCATTTGTTTCCTACACCCGTCAAAGAAATGAAATACCTGATGTGTCCCTGTGGAATATGTAAAGGGCACCTACTCATTTGCTTCCTACACCCCCATCAAAGAAAGGAAATACCTGATATGGCCCTGTGGAATGTGTAAAGGAAGTGGGGTTTTTGGGGCAGCCACTCTTCAATTTTTACAGAGGTGGTCGTCGTTGAAGGTGTTTCCTGAAGCTGTCTGATCATGTGTGCATTCATTGAGTATGGTTCCTTCTGTTACTTGCGTTTTCATGATTTGAAGGGTTATGGGAAGTTGTTTGGTTTGATTTTTAGCGGTGAAGTTTACTAGGTTGAACGGGGTTGTTTTACGACAGTTTGAGACAGGTTCTTGATGGTTTGTAGAGTTTTTCGAAGGTGGTGATGTTAGAATACAGAAGTCACGATTGCGGGTTTTTTCATTATTGTTGTTATATTGAAAAATACAATCCAGAATATACTTCCGAAAAAATGTTCCAAATTTCAAATTCTAGAATTGATTTTATTACTTTTTGAATGCCAATTTCAAAAGCTATTTTTCACGTCCAAAATTCATTCCGTAATGTTAATTTTAGAATTCTTTTCTGAAACCCGATTTCTGAAAAAAACGTTTTCCCTACTTCACACAAAACCTGCAAAAAAATACCCCAACATACCTCAACCGGCCCACCTTCTCCTACCTCTCAACACCACCGCTTGCCGAAAAAATACCATCGTCAACGCTCAAAAACGCTGAAATTCTCACTGAACTGTTGCATCTTCTCATTTCAAATAACTTGACAAGTGCATGAGTGATATTTTAAAAATATGATGGGGTGCAGGAAGCAAATAATCTCATACATAATTCGCACTTTTTCAAACATAAAAAACGTAAACCATTTCTCTCCAAAATTCTAATCTTCGTGATAAGCTTTTGACAGAGACAACATAACATATTGCAACAAAAAAAAAAGCAAGAGAAAACTTGTGTGCTAATTTAACAATGATGGATTTATATTCTATAAAAAATCATTAATTGAACAATAATGGATCTACGTAACAGCTTGCAACTATTAAAATGTTAATATTTGAATGAGCTATGTTTAGACCGTTTCAAAAGCTGCAGCGAAAAATAATACAAGGCCGCACGTAGACATAAATAGAATTTAATTTTGAATGGAGAAAAAATACACAAGTAGAGATATTGTCAAACTGTCAATAGTTCATCTTACAACCTTATAAGACGCATGAAAAAGGCAAATAGTTTTTCCCTAAACAGGAGAAAAATGAGTGCTTTACGAAGTTTGTCTTCAAATCATGGTCTGCAGCATCGCAATACAATCTAGATTTGCGATGAAATCTAAAACTGAATCAAATACTAATGTATATCCACATTGACGTTCAAAGCCAGTATTAGAATGTCTTCTGAGTGGAACATAATATTTCTGTAACTGCATATTGGCATCCGTCATACTCTGACTACAAATTCCTTCAAATTAAAGGGAAAAATCTACCCTGGATGTTCACAAAACCTAACTATGAGATTTTCATTTTCAAGTCGCAACAAAACCAAGCTTCAGTCTGCACGACTGCCACTGCTACTTGCAGCGGATCTTTTGCCAGTATACTTCTGCAGCACATTAAAACAAAATACATTACTATCATTCAGTTCAAAGATACAGATAAAGTAAATTTTGCTTGTACTGGACAAAATGTGCAAAACGAATTCCAGGGGCACAAAGTAAAATGATGAGAGCCAATTTAAGCGTAAGGTTACCTGCTTTCCAATGTTGAATGGTATGTATTTGTATTTGATCATGTGTGCAATTTGGCGCCTCATAGTAAGGACAAACAGAACAACCCAATAACAGAGTAATATTGGCCAGAACACAGGAACATCAAACACAGAAAAGAAAGTCATCACAAATGCTATGCAGAAAGCCTTTGTGAAAGAATACCTGCAGCCAACAACAACTCAAATCATTATCCTCATCCATCAATGGAGATTTCTTTAAACTGTTTCCAACAGACACAAGTAGGCTTTAGCATGCTAATATATCACTATTGTAAATAACATTACTTGTTAAACAAATATAAAGGGATGAGCATAAATAGCACCACCCTCTCTCGAGAAAGCATAATTAAACAAATCAACTCACGCGGACCATACTCATCTATGAAGTTATCCCAGTTATACAATATCAATCATCAATGAGATACGTTTTACTCCATATAACTCAGTTTTCAAAAAGGGCAAGGGGATATTCACATATTTTGTTATGTAATAATAGTTCCCTAATAAAATTTAGTCATCTAAATTTTTAAAACTAAGTCTTTGAGGAAGTGTGAAATTTGTCAGGTCAAATAGTTATGTATTTAAAAGTTTAAAAACATGTAAGTGATTATTGAGACAAAGAGAATTTTGAAAATGACAATCGGATTAATTAAAGAAACAATTCCAGAGAAAAAAATTTGAAATCTTAAAAGATAAACCAGCACAATAAGATTAAGGTTGAAAAACCAACACAGCCAAATTGTAATATGCATCATGCAACAGATATGTTCAAAAGTTTCCAATATGACTGATCACACCAGGAAGTTAAGTAAGACATGAAAGATAAGCAACAGTTTGTTCAATAGAGAATAATATAAATAGAAAATTCTTTATTCATGTACGTTTTAAAAAGATAAAATATTGTTGATATGCAATTATCAGCTTCTGTATGCAATGCTAATGACTAAAAGCTTGCAGCAAAATGTCTGCGGCAATTAACTGATATTGAATAATTAAATGCAGTCGCCACTGGGGACAACTAGTTAATTTTTTTGTCCTTCCCAAACACATTGTGTTATTTTCTGCATAACAATATTTTCTGACAAGGCAAATGAAAAAATTAGAGAAACATTTTCATCATAGCTATTACCTCTGTAAAGTTTACATTACATCTATAAAGCTTATTGGTGCCACATGAAATACAGAAATGACTCGGAGTCATATTCAAAAAGTCGAAATGACAAAATGAACATTATAAATATTACAAGTCAAATTTGACTGATAAAAAGACGAATGAATATGGACAAGTAAAGAGACATTGAGCAACAAGTCGGCAAATACAAAGGAGGATTTCATACCAAACTATTGACATGAACCTCAGATTCGATCCAAGTTTTCTTTAAAGAGATTGATTTAAAATTATTAAAGCAGGTTTTGAGACAGTAAATGACAATGTTCATGTTTCTATTTTACGAAAATTTTAACTACCATACTACACCACCCAGACAAAAAAAAATCTTAAATTACCAGAACTTAAACTCAGGCAGTCGGCGGATGAACGGTTTGAACTCGTCAGAACCTTTAGTAGGCAGCAAAGGTCCATCAGAGGACTCCACCTCAGGATCAACCAACGGTGACAGAAACCCAATCAAGAGATTCAGCAGGTAGATTCCCAATCCATAAGACACAATGTAAAATCCCTGGACATAAAAAACCCGCAAAACAAAAATCCCCACAACAACCAGACTCCCAATCCACCTATACGTAGCGTGTGGCGTGGATTTATCCAGATAATATTGAAATAGCTTCGCAAATTCCTGCCACCATTGGTTCACGGGTGCAGCAGCCGAGGCACTGCTGCCTCCAGTTCCTTCCATTCAACTCACAATCTGCAAACAAAAAATTCAACTCACAATCTGCAAACAAAAAACCATACACGAAGGCTCACAATCAACCAATTCGTTCAAAAATCTGACAAACATAAACATAAAATAGAACAACACGCCATTTAACTTTGCACAACCAGACATGCACGAATCAAACGACCCTAAAATCACTTGCATAACAATAAATGTGTAGTTTATAAAGCAGATGTTCACACATTCTAATAATGGTCATGTTTAGTTTACATAGATTCCGATTAGAAGAATTACAGCAGAGAAAACCAGCGTCGGTTTCATGGTGCGAATCGAGATCTATGGTATTTGCAGAATCTGAAAACCCTAAAATTTTGGAGAATGGAAATGGAAACTGCAAATAGAAAATTGAAAAAAAAAATGAGAGAATAAGATGCATCCAAGAAGAGGAGCTGACCTGGGAGGACAATTTGGATCTCGAAAACGAATCGAAGAGAGGATCGAATTGATGGATGACGAAACCCGAGCGTCGCAGATCTACAACGCCATGAGAATTCGGGTTTCTAGTTTTAGTTTTTTTTTGTTTATTTTTTAAATATTTCCGTCGTTTATAGACTTTTATATTTTTTGTGTGTGACGATAATAGTTCGGCGGAATCTTTATCGGCATATCTGGTTTTGAAGGGAGTTTTATTTTACTTTAAATTTTGTCTGAAAGGAATGGCCATTTCATTGATATATTATTTCATTTTAATTTTGATTCGCAGTGAAAACATATTTTTTTTATTATTCAAATTCACCTCACCTCCATATATTATTTAAATTTCATTTTAATTTTTTAGTAATTTTTTAAAATTATTAAATAAATAGTGGGAGTATTTATTTTCTGTGGTACATTTATTAACTCAATAAATGAAGGACATTGATATTAGGGGTGGCCTTGGCCATGTGATTCAGTTTTTAACATTTTTGAGCTTGGTGCACTCATGACATATTTATTGCTGTGGGGTAGTTGGGTAGGGTTTAACATAGTATTATAATGTTTTTTTCAATTTTTTTTATATTTTAAAATATTTCATTTATATTGGTGTGAATTTCCTTTAATTTTCAGTATTTCCTTTAATTTTTATGAAAGATTTTTCGATATGAACTTATGTATTAAATTCTGTAAATTGGTGGTATGTGTTAAATTCTATAAATTGATCTTGAATCTTCACAAATATTTTTACACAAATGAACATGTTTAAAATTTTTAAGAAAACAGTAAACAATTATATATATATATATATATATATGGATTTATGTGGATATTTATCTGGTTCAACCCAGTACTAAGATAATATATTTATAGAACATAACTTCTAATTAGGTATAACCCCCTAATAACTATTCAATAGTTTTTTAAAAAAAATAATAATTCTTGATAATGATCTTCATCATTAATGGCATTCATTTTTAAATGAAATTTGCATTTAAGGGTTATAATAATGTTATAATAGTGAGGGACATTATTTCTATACTCAAAATAAAACTACTACTCATAACTTGTATGATAATACTTTTTTAAAGCTTTCCAAATTTTATATTATATTTATCATTTTCATAAATTATAAATTTACATATATCATTTTCATTTTGATAATTTTATATTTTATTGACATCAAAAATTGTCAAAAAAAAAATCTAATTCTTAATTTAAATATTATAAATATGATATTGTAACTAAATTTTGGAAGTATGTAACATGTTTAGAGTTTTGGATGGTTTAAAAAAAAAATATGAATAATTTTAAATATTGAACTGTTTTGAATTTAAGATAATTTGACGTGCACAACTAGTTCATATAATCTATTTCAGTAAAGATTATTTTTGTATAATTTTTTTCATACGAGAGATTGTTGATCACTTTCTACATATTAATCTTAAGATTCTATATCACAGTATTAAAGACATTTCTATAAAAGTTAAAATCACTCATTCTTAAAATTGTTTCTAAAAATATATGTTTGACATTAAAAAAACTTCTTCCCTGTTTAAATATAAAAGTTACTTTTAAGATATTATAATTATTAGCTTAATCACCTTCTCAAACTACTCGCATCCATAATCTCTAAATTTAAATGACGTATATTATTTTTCGATAAATGAATAACAAATTATAAAATAGTTGAATTTAATTATAACATCACATGTCAAATATATGCTGAAATAACTAAAATACTAACAAAAGATATAATTGTGTTATAGAGTCACAGTATATAAACAAATGAGTTAATAAAAAAAAAAAAAAAAACTTTCAACCGTAAGTGATAAATATCATGTTATTTAGTTGAAGTAAAACTTTTAAATATTTATTGAATTTGGATTTAGTTTTCACTTCCTTCTTTTTGGATCCTGACAACGAAGTCATAATTATTGATTTTGCACTACCTAAATATTCAACAGGCTAAATTATCATCCTATTGTTCTTTTAAATATAAGTTTTTAAGTTTGATTTTTATTCGCACCTAGTCATTTTAATTAAATACAAAACTAATACTTTTATTTGTCATGCAAATAACATATTTCCTTTTCCATTTTTATTCCATTACATCGTAAACTTTCAAAGGCACAATAATATTGTACCATGCACACAAAATTAGAGAATTACGGAAAAAGGTACACTATATACGCTTTACTGACGTGACCGACATGAAAATGACACCTTACGATACCAAATACAAATAAATTATCACAAAATTAATTAAATCACGTTATTACAAAAACAGAGATAAAATAAGTAAAAATGATAATAATGTAGTTTGGTTGGGTGCAGGTTTTGTTTCTTGTTTAAATTAATATAATTTTTGTTGAAGACAGTTGTTTATTGTACTATACAAATTACTTTATATACTAAATTAATTTTTAATATAATCATAATTATTTTATTATTTTTATTTTAAAATTTATATATTAAATAATTTTTTTCACATATTTACAAATATTTTTATTATATATAGATAGTTTTAACTGCACAATAAATATAGAGAATTATTTATTATATAATATAAATTTTTGTTTTTTAATTAATTAAATGTTAATTATTATTTTATTTTTCAATTGAGATATTTTATTATTAAGATATTTATAATTTTAATATGTTAAGATGATATATTTATAACTTTTAGTTTGTTAATATTTCTTTTTATTATATTTATTAAGAAATTAAGAAACCTTTGATTCAATTGAGTGTGGCAGAGAAAAAAAATTATAATAAATAAATTTTAAAATAAAAATAGAAAAGACATTTTTGATATTTTAATAATTTATTAAGTATATAAAGCAGTTTGAATGGTTAGATTAGGGTTTTTATCACATACTAGTATCATGCCTCAACTAGGGACAAAACAAATTATTTTTTATTGTTAATAAATAAATTAAAATAATTCATACAATAAAAAATTCCAATGACAAAAGTAAATATTTAAATGTAATAAATGTTTATACATATGAGAGAGAATAGATTAATTAAAATTAAATCAATTCAATTTAAAAATTAAGTTGAAAAATTAAACTTTTTTTGGTTTTGTTTTCTTCTTATCTAAGGATTTAAAACTAACTCAAACAAAGTTGTAAAATAATTATATTTATTATTTTTCAGTTGTATGATGTTAATAATTTATTGAAATGCACGGGAGAAAGGATAAAACTTAACATTCTCCAAGCTCTTCTCACTTAACATGTTCACCACCAATACTTCTTGTTTATTCTCGGTTTTCTTTTATAGTTGTCAAAAATTTAGTTAAACTTGTTAAATACAAATTCAATCATTTCTATAACTTCACTATATATCAAGAATTGAGATCTTAGTTCATAGTAAATGACTGTTTTATATTTTCTTAAAAATACTACTCTAATTATAATCTGAACACTATAATATATAATAAAATTTTTTAAATTGTCAGTGAATAATAATAAACATTATAAATGATATATTAATTTTAATGATTAAAAAAATAATAATAGTTAACAAGTATTATAATTAATATTTATGTTTATATTAAAAAATATAATTAATTTTATAAACATTATCTTGCAGAGACTATTTTATTAAATATTAATTAAAATTATAAACTATATTTTATCAAATATATAATTAAAATTATACAATATGCCACAAATTTTCTTTACAAAAGATTAAACTTTTTTGAAAAAAAAAAGTTTATCTCTTTTGTAAAATATCTTACTCAATTAATTAAATCTAAATATTTATTATACTTTTATTAAAATATTCAATATAAATTTTTATATTTATTTATTCAAGTAATTAAAAGTATCTTTTACCATGACAAATCGTAATCAAAAGAATTTCCTATAACTTCTTACTGTGATATTCCATTTTTTATATGAGGTAATAAGATCGCTTTTGGTTGAGATTTATGTTATGGTAATTTTACTCTAGAAGTCATGTTCCAGTTTTTATATGAGTTGATAAGATTGTTTTTTTGCTTAAAATTCATGTTATAGTAATTTTATTCTAAAAGTTAATAATAAATATAATCATTTTCTATATAGGTCAAAACTATGTAATGTTACTCTCACTTGATTAATTATGTAGTCATAATCAATTTTTGAATGTTAAATCAAATATGTAAACATTTATCTAAATTTTTATTAATTAATACTCTTATATGATTTTGGAATATAACATTCAATCAAACATAATTACAGTTATTTAATAGCATGTGCTCTATTGTTTTAGTATATTACTTCTTAAATTTATTTAAATAAGAAAATTTCAATCCTTTTGCAATTTTTATACATACTAAAGGAGCATTCTAATGTATTAATAAAAAAAAAATGAAGTTATCTTTCTCATCTTGTAAATGATAAAGACTTCTTCTATAAATTCATCTTACAATAAATATAAAAAGCCTATCTATATCGTACCAACAACAAACACATTTGATATAATTACCTATATAATGTAACATGTGTATACTCACAGTTACTATCAACATTGTAATGTAATGATCTTGAAAAAATATTTACTTTCTAAAATTAAATATAAACACAAAGTATTTAATTTGTGAAATTAAATAATAAATATACCATTTAAATATATCAATGACATCCTTTTAATTATTTAAAGGAATTGTACAATGTGTAACATTAATGACCAGAAAGTAATACTTTGTAATGACAACATTCTAATATATTCTACATGTAGAGTGACCTGGCCAACTTTTATAATTAGCTTAAAAATAAAATATTAAAAAGACAACATAAATATACATTATTTTTCTAATGAGAACCATTTTTAATTTCTTTAAACACAAGGTAAAAGAAGTATCATTTATGTGAATACATAAATAACAACAAAAACACTTAATATAATCTTCAATACAAACATTGTGTAATTAGAACTCAATGTATTCAAATGTAAATTTTCTTTAGTATTTAGTCTATAGAATAACTAATTATCACCCTACAACATTTTTTTTGAACTTATAAGTTGTTCCTTTATATAACCAAACATTTAAACAACCATGCCTAATTATTAGAAATTACATTAGAAAAACAAAATCTATATTTAGAAACTATATATAGGTATATTAAGAGAGAAATTTCAGAGTATTATAGTTCTCCCAGTCTTTTAAGATTTTTTTTTCCTAAAATTCATTTAACCCTAAATATATGTCAATAATGTTTCTTAATCTTGTTTTTTGAGTCTGAGTTTCCATTTCCCGCGATTTTGGTGTCACTGAACAAAATTCCTTTAAACTAAAGAATTTAATCATGATTGATACTTGGTAAAATACTTTTCACTAATAACTATCTACTTATTACATTTCAATATTCACCTAACACACACAAAAATTAAGAATTAAATTTGACTGTTAAAAAAAAAGAGAAATTAAGGTGTTATAATATTCATTCAAATTAAAAATTACACATATAGAATATAATAAATGATAATGTAGATATTGCATTTAAATAAATTGTTTAAATTTAGTGTAAATATTAAATTTAACTTATTAAAATAAAATTTTGTAACAAAACGCGTCCACGGGTTTTTACTAATATTTAATATAAATTTTAATGTTTCAAATTATGTCACTTATAATATTATATTATTTGAGATAATATTTAAATATTATAGTTATTTTTTTTTCGGTTACGAATAACTAAATTTTATATTATTAATGATTGTTTGTTTTTAACCATTATGATGTATAATGGAGTTCATAGTAATATTAAATTTCTTAAAGAAATTATGAAGACAAGTTGCGTACATTAATGGTGTGTGTACATGTATTCAATTCTTTTTTTATAATATTAACATAAACACACACATGTATACAGAACAAAACCACGTGTAACATATTGTTACACCAAGTAATTTTCAGAAGTTTACTAGTTTACTACTTTCACAATGGATGGTCAAGAATAAATTAATGTTTGATTTTTGTTATGAAAAGTGATATTTGTGGTATTTTTATTTACAGTTGGGATAACAAAATTATAAATTATGAATTTATGTAAGTCATCAAACTCTCTATACTTAATGGATTATTATAATTCAGAATTTCTTAGCTCTATTATTATCTATAATACAACAGTGGAGTAGCTTTGAGAAAGAAAGAAGAAGAAAAACAACAGGAAACTATTATTACAAAAAAAGTCACTATTTACACAAGAGTATATATATATATA
>Ga0099824_1007378_pt1 | contig 14591 bp, 6 predicted proteins | sample SiratrowhiteBW_FD_76837 | JGI IMG/M metagenome (GOLD analysis project Ga0099824, IMG submission 76837) | Root nodule microbial communities of legume samples collected from California, USA - Siratro white BW | ecosystem: Host-associated > Plants > Roots > Nodule | place: USA: California...
AATATATATATATATATATATATATATATATATATATATATATATATATATATATATATTTACACATTTGTATTTTTACTAAAATGAAAGTAACATTATTTTGGTTTTCCAAAAACTTTGTAAATAATTTTCTATCATCTAAAGATTTATATTTATATTTTTTTAATTTTATCTTTTTCAATTTTATTATTATTATTTTTTATTTCATTTTACTTTTATTTTTTTTTATCATTTTCTCTCAAACTAATTCTTCTTTATTTAATTATTATTTTGTTAATTTAATTAATTAAGTTTTAAAAGCAGATTTTTAATATAAAATTGGATGTTTACCTATGTACAAATTTTTAATATAAAATTGGATGTTTACCTATATGAAGGCCAAATAGTGTGCCACCAACATGTATTCTATCAACGCCTGATATGATAATGGGAGCTTACCTGACAACGACAGAATGTCAAAAGCTGTTTTACCTAAAAACCTCATCACAATATATTCGTACAGTTTAATCCCTGTAAATATAATGATTAAGACAAGATATGAAAATTTAATCCTTAAAACTATTACTCTAATATTCATATTCATGTATGACTTTGACATCGAAATATTTTTTACAGCTATTTTCTCACATCCATTTTCTCACATCCTGCTGAAACCTTAAAGGGTGAACCTGAAATCGAATACTACATCAAAAATTAAGGACTAAGCTCAAAACCGAATACTATACTATAACTAGATCGAAAACTCTCCATACAAACAACTCATCTATTAAAAAAAGCTAAAGATAATTTGTATATAACTTCATTGTTTTAACCCTTTAAAATGTCTTCTAAAAGCCCTTGTAACATGTGACTCCAAAAAGGATTAAACCTTTAGGTACACCTTAAAGTTCCATATCAAAATACTCAAATTAATCATAATAACTATTTTTAAAAGCCACGTTCCTTTCATATCATATAGAACAAGGTTACATCCATGTGAGCAACGACAAAGCTAATTGATGCCCATTCGGATTTTATAATCTTCTTTTTAAAATCTGATAAGTATAATCACGTCTAGTTTTAGAAGTTGAAGTTGTCGAGCAATTCAAATTTTTATAATTAATTAATTAATTTATACATTATTTTCTTTACCATGAAACAATAAATTAAATATATAAGAATATTTTAAGGATATTGGACATTTAAGTTTCTATATCTAAGTGTCTTTCATTCCAACAACTTTCACCCAATATAAAACCAACCATATACATACATCATTTGGTCCAACGACAGCAATACTAATGTTATATATATGAATTGCCATGGAATTTCAGTCATATAATACAATTGAATTCAAATATTTTCTGCATTCAAACAACACAATATGTTTCCTAAAATCCTTTCACCTTAACTTATGAACAATACCAACAACAAATTTTCCTAAAAATATCAAAATTTAAGACAAAACAGAGGTAAATTTTTTAAACTGGTGTAATTTTTATTTGAAATTTTCGAAATAATATATTTTTTATTTATTCTCTGATATGGATAAATCGTGCATACAAGACATGTTATCATTATAAAGAAATCGTGACCCTATTGCACGATTTAATTTAATATTAAATGAAATCATGAAAATACAACAAAATTTTAGTGTCAGGATTTTAATTAATGAGTTAATTAAAATTGTGAGGATACTGCATACCAGTTTATGATAGTTAATATTCTCAACACATTCCTCCTTCTGTTTCAAGGGTGGTGTGTTGCTAATAGACAGTTACAAAGTCAGTTTATTTATTGATAAATATGTAATGGTTGAAATTAATTGGGAAGATTAAGTAATTGAAATGAATATAAAGTTAATTTGAATAGAATAGTGATTACATGCTGAAAAAGAAAGTTAATGCTATGAATTTAGTTCATAATATAGAAATATATTTAGTTACTAATAGATATAATTTAAAAACTAAAAAAAAATATTTAAAAAGTTATATAATATTTTCAAATTTTTCATTCCAAATTTATTGCTAAATCATAATTTTATTTTAAATTATTTCTATATTTGTAACTAAATTCAAATATCCAACTTACACTTAATTTTGCTAAATATATTTTATTACTAAATTCTAATTTAATTTAATTTTCTTTTTAACATCAAACTTACTCTTAATTTAATTTAATATATAAATCTCATACTAACATCATTTTTTATTTTAATTTAAACAATAATCCTGTCAACTCTTCTATTTTAAAATTTAACTTCATGTTTATTTCAATTACTTAATCAAAATTAATTTCAACCATTACATATTTATTAATAAATAAAATTAATTTGTAACTGTGTATTTATCTTTGTTGCCCATTAGCAATACATCACACATGGAGAAAAAAAGAGGAATGAGTGGAAAATATTAAACACCTTACAAATCCTGTAGTATTTTCACAATTTTAATTAACTCATTAATTAAAATTTTGGTCATTTTATTTAATCTTAAATTAATTGTGTGCAATAAGATAGGGTTACCACAATGATATAGTGTCTAAATATACATAATTTATTCATATTCAAAAATAAATAAAAAAATACTATTTCACGAATTTCAGATAAAACAGTTTTAGGACTAGTAAGTTATCTCTATTTGGCAGTAATTGTTATCTTACTCTAAATGGAGAGTGGTACATGTGCCTTTGTGTCTAGATCTCCTAATCTACACAAAGCATTAGAGCGTTACTTGAAACAGAAAAGTTTTATTTGATATAATATCTCATTAAACATAGATTCTACCAACTGATCCTGAATAGCACAAAGTTATATAAAAACAAACATCTGAATATAATCCCGTAAGGCTAGTCTATAATAATCCATCTAACTTTTATCAATTATCCTTGGTGCTTATTAATTATTTCTACTAATCCATAACAAGCACCATAACTTAGTACTAGGCATTCCACTAGATATTTGATACCACTGTGCATATAAAAATACAACTCCTTACATTTTTTTCTTTTTTATCAATATCCATGTTTGTAATTAAGTTAAATACCAAATTTCTTACATCTATCTATTTTTGCTTAAATACAATTCTATTTCTATGATTTTAAATTTTTTAGATAATAAATAATCAAATACCCTTCCATACTGTATTTTGTTTTGACATTTAACTTCTATGCAAGTGTTAAAAATTAACCATTAATTAATTATAATAATCTGAACTGAATCCCACCACTTTAACATAGCTGCCACAACCTCTGAAATATTTTACATTACAAAATAGAAGTACGATAGTCTCTTTCACTTCCTTACATAGTTCACACCTTATGTCTTTTACGTGCACTCTTCTATTCAGCAAATTGATTCTAGTTCCACCCTAAGTATTTATCTATAAGTAGATACTCAAGAACTTTTATTTGTGGGTGAGACTGATTTTTAATTCATTCTTATAAAAATAATTTGGAAGGTGTTATCTGGATTTTTATAGTATAAATTGAAGTTATTTTTAATAGACTTCCAACAAAAGAAAAAAAAAAGGTAATTTTTGTGCCAAATAAAGGAGTTGTCGAAGCAGGAAAAAATCATTATTTATAATAAGTAAAAAACTAAAGGAGCGAGCGGAAAGAAAGCAAGTAGCAGAAGCAGCGAAGCAAAATCTTCCTCGTTTACAGAACGAAAGAAAAATCAATCCAAAGTGAGAAACACTTTTGTTTTTAGTATATATTTTTGAGGATAAGCAACTACTTTATATGCCTAAGATCGAACACGATCTAGTGCATGCTAGATCAATAACTAACCAGTCTTTCTGTAATGATTTCTTATTGCTGTTGCTACTTATCAAGATCTTTACTGCTATGAAAATAGCAAGAAAATAGATTAATGCAGCACAATTATGATAACGTTGGCCTTTCGAAACATAATTTAGACCATGTTTCTGACTCCAAAACTTCCATCAATTAGTCTTTCAAGCTTTATTTCAGTACATCAATTTTGACTACTTTTCAAACAACTTTCATCATCATATCATTTCCACAAAACTATGAACAAAACTGGTGCCGTAACTGGTTGAAGTATCTATTGTAATGAATATATAAGTGTACAAATTTCAAACTCTCTACTGAAATAAAAGAAAACTATCTAGAAGACACACCCTCTTCCTTTTCCTTTTCCTTCCTTTCTAAACCTATAAATCTACATGGTGAAGACCTAACCTTGTACTCCGAAATGGTTTCAAGCTTAGGTGACCAAACCTGGTCCTTAGGCTTCACAAGCATTTGATAGTGTTTTTTCAACTCAGGAGTGCTGCACAGAAAGCTGTTGTGAGTGGTTGTGGGGGAGCATCTTTTACCTCTATTGATGAGCATTGTAATGAACTGAGGCATGACCTTTATCAGCACCCTCCCATTGGACCCTTTCAAGTACTCAAAAGCACATTCCCCAAATTTCATAGTGGCCTTGTTAGGGGATGATGATCCCAAGGACAAAAGTGAAGACACAGAAAGGGTTTTGCATGTGAAGAGCTGAATGGGGAGAACAAAATAGGCTTCACCTTCCATCAGCTCATCCTCTAAGGCTAGAGCAGGAACTGGGTGCCCTATGAAGAAGGAATCTGCATGGAAAACTACCTTATCTGGGAATTCAAACATGATGTCCCCAGCAATGTGCTTACCCTTCAGACATCTCGTGCTACCATCCCAGAATATAAGTTTCGATGACAACGATGATGCTGATGAATTCTTTTGGTGAAAGCATGGAGTGACAGCTGCATTTCCCATTGAACTAGGTAGAACAAATCTTGAGAGAATAAGGTTGTGTTGTTTTGGTGTGTGTTGAGAATGATGAATATTATAGAAAAGGGATGATATATTATATATATTCATGGAGAAGGAAATGGCTGCTGACTTTGAATAAATTTGACTTTGATGCAGTCTATTAGGGTTGTTTGTGAAAGGCGTGGAAGGGTCGGTGGGGTCTGGTCAGCCATGCCGGCTTTGAACATTTTGATTTGTTTTTTTGTTTCTTTGGTACACTCTTGTGTTAGACTGGCCACAATCACAAAAGGGTTTTCATTTTTTCTTTGTTGAAGAACTAACACATAAGGATTAGGGTTTGTTAAACCTAGATCTTGGACTCTAATGTTATTCAAACTATTGATGATGATGATGATGATGGTGGCTTCTTCTAGGTTTATCTTGAGACACCATGGCATACCTAACATTGATTCTCACGAGTATAATGTTTGGTCAGTTTCAGAAGCACATATAAATTATTGGCTGAGAGACAAAAAATAAAATATTCAAACTCGGAAATTAAAACTTTATTATGTTTTTATTCTTCGATGTTTACGTTGGGGTTTTCCACTTTTCCTACTGTGTGATCCATGTATTTAGACATTTATGATCGAAGGTTCTAACTAAATGAAGAAAGAAGACAAAGGATTCTCGAATATTCTTCTGGTATATATCAACTTACCGTGGTCAACAAAATAGATGGTATATAACAACTATGGAAATTGTTCCTCTCAGAAGAAATCTATGGAAACTTTTTAAGTGATTCAGATAAGACAAATGGCTTATGGACATGGATAAAATGGACTAATTAATTTTTTGTATAAGAAGTCCAACATGATAAATTCTACATAGTTAATTTAACATGGATTTTGACTAACAGTTCTTTTAAATTGGTTAAAGATTTAGGAAAAAATTGCACTTTTGGTTTTTATAGATTTATAAAATTGGTTTTTTTATGTTTTAGTTTAACTTTTAATTACGGTCTTTTACCGTCACAAAATTATAATAGAGATAGAATTCGGTATTTTCTACAATTTAAAGTTCAGAATTATATGAATAAAAATGAAGTGTGTGTTCAAAAGTCTATGAACAAAACAAAATCCAAAATTTAAAATAAATATAAATATTTATTAAAAATTACATCAAAATTTTTTTTTAAGGAGGTTTATAGATAACGTCAAATACTAAACTTTTTTCTTATAATATATTTCTCCATCCATTCTTCCATCAATTTAGAAATTTTTATTTTATTTTTTTACTTTTAATTATTCGATCAGCACTTTCTCACTTTGATAATGTTCAAAAATATATCTACTTATTAAAGCACTTTATTTAGAGAACCTACCAAAGTACTTATAAGAAACAACCCCCACGTATATTTAGCTAAATCTAAAAGGTGGAATTGCAAAAAATATATTATTTATTTCCTTAAGTTCTCATACAACTTGGAAAAAAAAAAAGTAATTATTTGTGATGATTATGTTATTCCTAACACAATTGGTATGACGAAGGAACATACGTAAGATTTTTAAGGAAACGGTGCGTGTTTTGACGGAAAACAAAAGCCGGTGATCACAAAGTTGACCAATAGATTACAAAAGATTTTCCTCTTTCCTTCTAACTATATCTTTGTGCATTTCAACTTTTTTCATTTTAATACAATTATATATTTATTTATTTATTGACAACTTAATACAAGTCTTTTAGTGAGTTGTATATTCCAATCATTGACTTCTTTTATTAGATAAGAAATGAATAAATAGAAATGTTTTGGAAAGAACTTTTGACTCATCATAATATATGGTATAATGTAAGGTATGTATGTTATATTATTATTTAGCTGTGGTTTTTCTATATTCTCATCATCATTTCAAATTTAATGATATTTTAAAATTAAAAATATTATAATTAATTAGGATTTTTTTAATTGTTAATATTAGGGTCCATCTTGTATTGGGTTAAGGAAATATTAAAACTTTACTTCATTTGTTCTGATTAAATATGGTAGACAACCCTAAGTTTCAATCAAAGAGAGTACTCAACCTTTTTTTTCTTCAAATAAAAACTATTGATGAATATGATTGTGTTTGAGTTGTTATACAATTAATTATGGATTGGTATATGCGAGAAATTAAAGAGCATGGTGCCAATTATAAATTAATATTAATGTTCTAACATTTATACTTAAACATTTAACTGAGAAACAATACTCTGAAAATATTTGTTATAATATTATTTAAATTAGACATCAAAATAAAGTAACTTTTGACACTGTTTGTGTAGAAGAGAAAATTAATAAAAGAAAAGGGATAAAGTTAATTTAACTTCATGTAACGAAGTGATTAAAATATTTTTTTTCAAATTACAAAATTAAATAGATCAATTTAAAATTTTAAGATAAAGAGGACTAAAAGTAAATTTGAATTTTTATTTTATAAGGAAAATTGTTAATATATATATATATATATATATATATTTGAAAAAATATTTTTTTATTATTTAACTAGTGGAAGTAGAAGTGCTATCACGTCTTCTCATGATAAAAATAATTATCATAACGCTATGATATTAAAGATAAAATTGTATAAATAAATATATAAACAATTAACAAGTTAATATCGCTTGCATATATTACTAACAGTGTCAGACACCAACAAACATGAGTGTCCACATTCTACTAAAATGATACAATTTTTTAAAACAAAAACTTAAAAAGAATTGTTTTATAACAATAGTTTTAAGAGAATTTGTATGAGGGAAGAAAAATATTTGGTAATATAAAAGTTATTTCGGCTTAAATTTTATTGAACCTTTACTTTTGACTACAGAAGTTACGTATTACTCAATTTATATGATTATTAATTAATTACATTGAACTACCTTTGTGTTTCTTGAATCAACAAACCGTACTTATAAGCACGTATTATGCATATTTAATTACGTTGAATTACTATGCTTTTTATATATATAAACTCATTCAAGAAGAAAAAGCAAACCATAAATTTATTTACTTCTTTATATATAACATCCAATTAAAATCACCCAGAGAGGCATAGTTTGAATTATTCGTTGACTCCTGAGGAAGACTGGAGCTTTGAAATTGTAATAATTTAATTTAATTAGTTAGTTAGGCTTTGAGATGTGGGTATCGTGCCAAATTGATTAATTTAACATTTATAGTTGAAACCAATTATTCAATTATTAATGTTTGAAAATGAATAGAAGGCGTTTCTGGATAGTGTTAGTCACTCGAGACCACAAGTTTCGTTTGGAATAGGTGGGTGTTATTTAAACATGTTGCTGGTTTATGACCAAGCTATTAACTATTTTCTAAACCAAACTTTTCCCACGTGTGACGACTAACCATGGGTGACATGAATAATAGGATGCCAAATAAACTTGTAGTTTACTGTATTGTTCCAATTCGTTTTTAATTTAAAAAGAAAATTATATATATTGATAAGATATGGATAAGGATGAATATATATATATATATATATATATATATATATATATATATATATATATATATGTGTGTGTGTGTGTTTTTTTACATTTTTATTCTAATACTTATTTTTATTTTTATACTTGTTTTTATTTTAATCATTAAAGTGTTCTTAACTTTTTAAATAATTAAAAAATATTTTTTCTCCTTTGTTTCGTAATTCTTTTTCTTTTCATATAATCCTTTGAATTCTCTCTCATCTATTACTCTATTCAACTTTAAAATTAGTAAAATTTCTTTCATACACACAAATCTTAATTTTATTGAATCAAATAGTTTTTAGGAAATATATTTAATTATTTTTAGTCTTAATTTCAAGTGTTCATTAATATAAACACTTAGTTTACCCATCAACATTAAAGACTTATCTTTTATATCTTTTTAGTTTTATTTCATTTGAAAAATTTTGTTTTTCTAAAAAAATTTTATTCTCTCACAAAAAGTCTAACTCATTTAATATCCACCAAGTTCACTCAAATTTACAAGACCGACTCGTAAGGTCCACTTATAAACTATTGAAAGGTCACACCCCCTCATGCTGAGACTCAACTCGAGCGTGAAACTTATATGTAAGGATGGTCCAATAGCGGCCCGATAGCAAATGACCTGATAGGTCCAACAACCTTGCTAGGATAAACTCTAATACCATACAAAAAAGAGGATTCTAAGCCTAACTAAACCTTACGAAATTGGCTTGTAAGGTGGGGTTTACACCTATTTATAAACTATTGGAAAACATCATCTCTAGTCGATGTGGGATCTCCAATAGTATGCTTCATCTATAAACTAAATATTTCGTTCAAACAACAATTCATGAAAGACACAAGTATTTCACCTATTAGACAATACAATACTTATAGTCTTACTTTATGTCTAATAAGGCATTTATGCATAGTTTAAGCTTATCTCATATTTCTAGAATATCTATATACTTATTTTATGTTGCAAGAAACATTTATTTCTTTCGTATGTGAAGGAGATCCAATCAAGCACAAGTTACATCAAGTGATCTATTGGATATAGAGCTAAAGTTGTTTTATTCAAAAACAACTTAACACAAGAACTATTCAACTATAACCTAGTTTTTGGCCATGGTGGCACTTTTACCATGTTTTCAGTGTAAAAGGCTATACTACTTAGGGAGATAAGTATTGTCAGCTGTCAAGGATGTTACATAAAGAAAAAAAAGAATTTAAAGTTTCATGGAGTGCATTTAGTGAATAGTACACTATCAAACTTGTCAAACACAAAAAGGACATCCAAGTGAGTTGAAGTTGCTCACCGTCAATAAATAGATTTGCAAAAGATTATATTCCTCTAGGATCTCAAGAAAAACATGATAGAGGACACATTACATTGTGCTAAAACGTTGTTCGGATTTTATATGCCTCGAAGGCTTCATAAATAACACTATGAGTGTTTGTTTAGCAAATTAGGAGAAAGTGCTTAAAATTTGAACTTGTTTAAGTAAATATATTAAAAGCTTGAAGTTCTGTATGATATATACTATCATACAAAATTTGAACTTAAGAACAAGATATTAACAACTTTCTTGTTTTATGAAATAATCGTCTAAACGACTATCATTAGACGATATTTATGAAATTTTTTTAAAATTTTTTAAAATATTAATAACTAAAATAGGGACTTTGACAAGTTGGCTTTGGAAATTTTTATAAAGAAAATTAATTTATAAGTTTAAATGTTAAATTCTAAAAATATTGCAAATTTAAATATAAATTCTTGATTTAATTTTTAGGATAATAATTATGAAGTCTAAACTTATTATACATAATGATTTACGAGGTGAGTAAGATTATTATATACTATCCAACTTTCATAAAAAAGAAAAAAAATCTACCAGGGACATAAGATTTAACAGAGAGTATGTGCAATAACTTATACTCTTAATACTAGATTGAACTTAACATAAAATGTATACACATATGATTTGTTTATAACAAAAAAATGTCCTGGTTTGGCTTCTACAATCTTTTAAACGCGTCATCAGATGTAACTTTAGATTTTGTACCTAAGTTTACTCATGTACATAATATATTTATAGCAAGTCACATATAAAAAATAAGTATGAAGGTAAGCTAGCAAAATAAATATGAAGATGCTAGAATTCTATATTATTACATTTAAAACAAAATTTACAATCAATCTCATTATATGTGTATGCATATGCATATATATAAATTTTATGCATGGATCCACATATTAAGAATATTCTCCACAAAATATTTATTGATGTCTTCTAAAAGACCTGTATTAAGTAAGTTCTATCAGAGACTACTATCATTTCCATACAAGAATTTCATACTTTGACTTTATACGTACAAGGTAAGTTTAAGGTATCTAGAATATGGAACTCACTTCGTGCTAGATGTATAATAAACTCCCCTTCAGTTGCTTATCACTTTATATTTTAGTCTATGTGACTCAAGCCATCAGCGAAGCCAAGGATCTCTTTCATAGATTCCAATAATTAATACACCATATCATACTATAATTCACAAATTATTCAAGACTAGTGAATTTAATTCACACATTACCCATATACATGTCATTTACACTTCCATTCCATGCAAATACTTATCACATTTCACTTGAATTAAGGCAAATTCACAAATTATCCAAGACTAATGAATTTAATTCACACATTACACATATATATGTCATTCACACTTCCATTCCATGTAAATACTTATCACATTTCACTTGAATTAAGGCAATAAATCATCCAAGCATACAATTAAATATTTCTACATAAAATCATATATGCACATGACTTAAATATATAAAAAAAAACAAAAAAAAAAAAACATAAATAGGGGCATGGACATATCTTCTCTTTAGCGAATACAATACCACTGAGCAAGGGATATCAGACGAAACACTCATTAGAGTCACTTAGAAAAAAGTAGACTTTTCTTGAGTGAATGTGTCAGATGAAAAACTCGTTGGAGTGACTCAAACGAAATCTCTGCTCAAGTGTCTTAGAATTCATTTGAGTAAGGGTAAACGGAGCACTCACTATAGTGACTCAAATGAAACCTATGTTCAAACACCTTAAAATTCACTGGAGCAAGGTTATAAAACGAAACAAACAGTGATTCAAATAAAACCTTCACTTAAGTGTCTCAAAATTCACTTGAGCAAGAATATCAGATGAAACACTCACTATAGTGACTTAGACGAAACCTTTGCTTAAGCACCTTAAAATTCATTGAAGCGAGGATATCTGACGAAACACTCACTGGAGTGACTTGAACAATACTATTACTTGGCAACTCAAATGAAACCTCCTACACCATCACATAGACACTTTCAAAAATGAAACTATCTCCCTTGAACTTTGAAACACTTTCATACCCCCACTTTGTAGAATTATTCCTTTTAGGAACATCAATAAATTTACTTTACTTTTAAGATTAAAAGAAAATAAAGACTATAAAGAATAACTCTAATTTAAAGTGCAAAGCAAAGACTGCAAACTAAATAGGTACCTGAAGAACATCAACCACCCATACCATTGATATTTAGACTCTATGTATAATGGAAGAGACTTCAACTTACATGTGAAACATGAGCTTTAAATCCTAGGTACAACTAAGGAATATCATACATATGTAATAGAAGTTCTTTAGATTTTACGTACAACTAAAGAACATCATATACATATTCAATAAAAATTCTTCAGATTCTACACACAACTGAAAACATCATACATACATGGAACAAAACTTATCCTTGTTAAACTGAAGGATTTATCATTTACATGCAATAAAAGAACTTCTAATGCAACACCATATTTCTCTAAAAACATCTATAAAGAAAAACTCTGATTTAAAGCTTACCCCTATGATCACTAAGGTAGCTTCCTTTATATGTAACTATTTGCTTTCAAGAAATTTGTAGATTAAACAAGAAGAACACCTAGAAGCTTTAAAAGATTTTCAATAACTTAAGAAAAGTTTAAACATTATATTTATCACATTTTAGATTAAAAGTATTAAAATCACTAGGTACTCTTTTGTATTAAAATCACTTTGTTTTGTGGTAATGATATTTAGTCATAAATAACAATAAGAATGATTGATGGTGATGATATTGGATTAGAGGGGGAAACACGGAGAGAACAAACAACAATGAGATTAGAGCCAACCCATATAAGCGAATGACACCACCTTCAACCCAAAACCTTAAGGCATTGGGTTTGTGGGTCTTCTTTCTTATATGATGCTCAACTTACTCGTTTATACTCAATGAGGGACTTAGACTCATACTTGGATACCTAACAATCTCTTCTCAAGTGAGAGTCCCTCTTCCACATTGATACACTCTCCCTCGAGCGGAAGCATTTTCAAACACGAGTACCTCACTCATTCTGAGTCGGTTACCACTAAACCATCGGCTCTAATACCACTTGTTGGAAAAAACCTAAAGGGAAAAACATTGAAGAGACAAACAAGAATGAGACAAGAGCCCAATCATACAACAGAATGACACCACCTTCAACCCAAAACCTCAAGGCATTGGATTTGTGGGTCTTCTTTCTTATATGTTGCTCCACTTTCTCATTTCTATTCAATGTGGGACTTACACTCACACTTGGATACCTAACAATCTCCCCTCAAGTGAGAGTCCCTTCTACATTGGTACACTCCCATCGAGCGGAAGCATTTTCAAACACGAGTACCTCACTCATTCTGAGCCGGTTACCACTAAACCATCGGTCTAATACCACTTGCTGAAAAAAACCTAAAGGGAAAAACACCAGAGAGACAAACAAGAATGAGACAAGAGCCCAATCATACAACAAAATGACACCACCTTCAACCCAAAACCTCAAGGCATTGGGTTTGTGGGTCTTCTTTTTTATATGTTGCTCCACTTTCTCATTTCTATTCAATGTGAGACTTACACTCACACTTGGATACCTAACAACCTCCCCTCAAGTGAGAGTCCCTTCTACATTGGTACACTCCCATCGAGTAGAAGTTTTCAAATACGAGTAGCTTACTAACAAATAACCCTCACTTGTACACAAAAAAGAATGAGACAAGAGCCCAACAATACAAGGGAATGACACCACCTTCAACCCAAAACCTTAAGGCATTGGGTTTGTGGGTCTTCTTTCTTATATGTTGCTCCACTTTCTTATTTCTATTAAATGTGGGACTTAGACTCACACTTGAATACCTAACAATCTCCCTTCAAGTGAGAGTCCCTCTTCTACATTGGTACACTCCCATCGAGCAGGGGAGAAACACTGGGGAGACAAACAAGAATGAGACAAGAGCCTAACCTACATAATGGAATGACAGCACTTTCAACCCAAAACCTTAAGACATTAGGTTTGTAGGTCTTCTTTCTTATATGTTTCTCAACTTACTCATTTTTACTCAATGTGAAACTTACACTCACACTTGGATACCTAACAGTTAGTATAAAGCATGACTATGATCAATGATATATATGAAATAGGGTCAAAAGATAAACCTTTCCAAATTAACTCATGTTTATAGCATAAAGTATTGTATAAACGATATATAATAATGAAAGTTACTTAAATTAGAGTAAGTTTATCCACTTAATTAGGAATATATAAAATAAAATCTCAATATTTATATTCTACAAGATAAAGATTTATTTTTATTTAATTAAAATTTATAACAAATAAATAATTAGTTAAATAAATTATAAGATGAGGTTTATTTTTAGTCATTAATATTTTGGATATTTTTAATTGATTATCTATTAAAAAATTTCATTTTATTGAATACTAATTTTGTTATTTTTATTTAAATGTATTATTATTTGATTTTTTATTAATAGAATTATATAATCATTACTTTCGTCATTCTTCTTCAACTCATTCTTTCCTTTTCCAATCTTTTCCAACTTGTCATTCAACTTTTACTAAGAAGAAATGAAACGAGTTGGAGACATAAGAATAACTATCACATCATCTATTAATAATAAAATCAAACAATGAAATATTTAGATAAAATTAAAAAAACATTTTAACATTTAATACAATAAAAAATTTAATAAAAAGTCAATTAAAGTTTCCAAATATTTAAGTCACTTCAAACTTAATTAAGAAAAATTTATCAAAAGTGCTAAAAGCCGATCAAAAACTGATAAAATGTCAAAAACCAGTTTAGTTTTTATATAAAAAAAGATTTAATAATACATATTTTAAATTTAAATAAAAGAAATGTACCTAAAATTTTTGCCATTTGTTTTTTTTTTTTTTTTACATTAAAATTTTTTTTTAAATTTTTTTATATATTTTTTTTGTAAATTTCTTTTA
>Ga0099824_1007380_pt1 | contig 14590 bp, 5 predicted proteins | sample SiratrowhiteBW_FD_76837 | JGI IMG/M metagenome (GOLD analysis project Ga0099824, IMG submission 76837) | Root nodule microbial communities of legume samples collected from California, USA - Siratro white BW | ecosystem: Host-associated > Plants > Roots > Nodule | place: USA: California...
AAAAAAAAAAAAAAAAATATATAAAAAAAAAAAAAAATAAAAAAATAAAAAATACTATAAAAATATATAAATTTATAATAAAAAAAAAAAAAAATATATATATATATATATATATATATATATATATATATATATATATATATATATATAACTTTGCTTCAAAATAATAGAAAAAAAATAAGAGAAATTGTCCAAGTGATTAAAAACATAATTCTTATAAAATTTTGATGGAAATGAAGTATTAATAATGATAAAAACAATATAAGAAAAAACATTTGACATAACCTAATAACAATTGCAATAAATAATCAAAATAAATGTGTAATATCAACAATACCTGTCAACTAACAATATAATATCTTTTATTCATTTAAATTCTTAAAGATTCTTAAAGATAGGATTGAATCCTTTATTCACAAACATTTCAAAAAAGTAAACGGGATCCAAAAATATCCTTTATTAGTTATATATCTAATTCCACTTCCTTTTATCTATATGTAACATGTATCTATCATAATTATTAATATAAAGTAATAATTAATATGATATATTTAAATGTATACCGATAAACAAGTAAGCATAAGTACTATTTTAAAAGAATTAAAATTTATTAGAAAAATATATATATTTTTTTAAATTAAAATTGCAGTTAACTACATTTAACAGGATTTGAAATATATTTCATCCAAAATATATATAAGATCATGGTATATGTTAATATATTCCCACGTATTATATTATAAATTATATATAAGACATGTAAGATTTTGTCTACCTAATGCTTACCAATTCCTAATTACAGAAAACTGTCATGACACAAGTCATTGTTTGGGGGTGTCAACTCACTATAGAGAAATTTGAGAAAGCGGGCAGGAAGCATAAATAAGAATATAATATATTTTTCTTCTTTTAAAAAATGTTATTTCTACCATCATTTGTCAAAACTAATTAATGAGAAAAAAAATTCTTAGGTGTTAAAATTATTTCTATGACTTTTACCAAGTGAAAATTAAAGTAAATATAAATATTGTGGAGTTATATATCAATTTTTATATCAGTAAAACTATATGCTGTCATATTATCAATGTAAAGCCACATACAATGACCACACTAATTTTTCTTTTTCTTTTTTATATATGCCAAGAAGACAAAACACGTGTTCATAATTAATGAATTTCTAAAGCTAAAGATTCAAAGTATCAACATACTAGAAAAAGTAATATATGATCATCACCTGAAGTTTGCCATGCATTGCAGTGCTGATACAATTGCTGTTCATTTCTGGATCTGTTAATGTAAAAGGCAGCGTGGCATAACCCTCAAAAAGATTAATATCATAACCTTTTTCTTTATTAGTCTTTCGACTTTTCTCCGTTCAGACACAATTAATCTTTGCTTAAAGCATTTCAGATGTTAGAGTGATATTAGTAAGCTAAGAGATAGACATGAATATATATACACACACGCATTGGTTAACTTCACAATACTTGATAAAACATTCTCTAACATCTAAATTCAAAATCAAAAAGCATCAGAAAACAATTTACAAGCTATCTCAACTCTTCTATAGTAAGATTGAGGATGGTGAATACTACATTATAATTATATACATATATATATATCTTTGCAATCTCAAAGGTTAAGAGAGATTATCGTGCTAAAGTAACCTCATAAACTCCACGTTCAACTACAATTTACATACACAATGAAGGTAAAATTTGCAGCTAAAAAATTAACGCACCTTGTAAAATTTGAAAAAATAGGTAGAAAATGAATCCATTTTATGGCAGAAAACTAGGGAAGGAACTGGGAAAAAGAAATGTAATGTTTGAGTTAGCTTTCTTATTCCCCCAAAGCAACAGAGTCCAATCAAAATGAGAAAATGGGACAGTTGCCATTGCAAAATTTTCGAGCAAACTCATTCAAACAAGGTCTATATATCAAGTTAGAAAGGTCTAAAGGAGAAATTTGATGGTACTGTGAGAAATTTAAGGTTTTAATACTGATATTTATGTCCTTTTGACAAATAGTTGAATGGGTTGCCAATTGATGAAGGTTTCTCTTCCTCTCTTTTTTTTGACGTGTACAAACTCATCCAACTATTAACTCATAAAACAACTACTAAAGCTCTTTAGGTTTTTCTAGGTACCATAGTATAGCTCTCAATCTAAAATGCATGCTATGGTAAATTTCCTGTTATTGGAGAAATTGTGAACCTAGCTAGCTCCAACCACAAAGTTAATCAGTACATCTAAATGCTGGAAATGCTTTGGAAACTTTCCTTCTCAGCTCAGATAGATCTACACAGTTGGAATTCTTTACCTGAAAATCATGGAAAATATGTAAAATACATAACATATTAGAGTAAATTTTTAGAATTAAATTAAAAACAAACCATGAACTTCTTACCTCACACTGCACACTGTGGAACAATCTACCATTGACTTCTGATGAAAGGCAACTAACAACTTCAAGACCTTCTTGAATCAGTAATTGTAGTAACTTCGAAACTTTAGGCTTTTCCTCTCTGAAGCCACTGGTGATTTCGATTCCTATAACGCCATTATTCTCGTGGACAGTAAAGTTGCAAGATGTATGGAAGCCCTCATGGCTATTTTCCATATTGCTATTACTGGAAACTTTCTTCAGTTCATCTCTCTTGGCACCAAGCTCTTTGATATTGTTCTGCATGTGCCTTATGTAATTCACTGCCTCGTTCATGTGGTCAGATATTGAACGCTTTCCCTGAAAAATATCACAATAAAACCCTAAGCAACCCAGAAAACATGAAGCACACCACATAACCAAAAAAGAGGGTAACCATGAAACAACAGTTATTGTCTGAATTATAGAAATAAAGAGGATTTTACTTAGATTCTCACCAAGAGAATGGTTACTAACAATTAATTACCTCATGGCTTAACCTGATTTCCAAACGGGTATCCACTAAAATTGAAATAATTAAGTGATCTCAAACCAAGGAGTTCTAGAAGTTACAAACAGTGCGAGAAAATAAAAGACAAAAACAAAACAAAGGAACATGTGTTTCACCTTGATGAACTCAAGAGGGAGAAGGGATCTAAGGGAGGCATAGCAGGCAGCCATTTCCTGTCTCCTTTGCCTTTCGATCTCCTTGTGAATCATCTTCTTCACATGTTGGCTAGAGTCATGATTCTTTTTATTTGCCTCACAGAAAAGATTCTCTGGTTGGCTTCTAGAGAATTTTTTCCCAGAAACATTGTCATCCAGTGAAGCATAATCATCCAGAATCAGATCTTGGGAGATTTTGTGTTGCTGGTGGTGGGCGCCATTAGAAAACTGGATAACCAGCTCATTGCCTCGTTGTAAAGGAAACATGGTTCGCTCTCAACTCAATGAGTGCTCTAAACTATCTTTAATTTTGGATATGGGGGTTGAAGGAGCAGATACACTTCCTTTGGGCTAATAACCTATTTCAAGAAAGCTTTTCACATCTCACATGCCAAAGATTCCCCCTACTCAGACAAATGTTAATCACACTTTCTTTTGAAATTTTTTGTTAAAACATACACTATTTTGAAAAGTAGCTTTTATATTTTCACAAATGATAAAACTTGCTTGAAAATAAAACTTAGATAAATTTAATTATGTTAAAATATGTCAAAAGAAAGAAAAATGTATCATTACAGGCCCTTGAAAACGAATGCTAATATTATATAACACGGTCTCAGCAACATATTTTATAAGAATGAAAGAGATGCCAAAAAAAGGTATTATAAAAAGAGTGATGTGGTAGAGAAAGATAGAAAAGGAAACACAGCAAAAGAATAAATTCGAATAAATTCTAAACATAGGTTATAGAAAATTTAAGTAAAGTATTATTTTTTGAAAAATTAAAATCAAATTGGTGCAGAAAGATAAAAATAAAAAAAATATTATAATTATTTTTCTTTATAAATAAAATTACAAAATATATTAAATAGTTTTTAAACCCACGTCAAATATTGTCAAAAGCTTTTTTTGGTATTGTTTCAGGCGAAGAGTACGTAAGAAGTGACCTCACTTCCGGTTTTATATCATAATTATTTGTTGACACTGTTCATAAATGCGACTACTACCTCTCCCATTAACGTTCACATTATTTGGACAGAGATTTCGAGTCATCATCAAAGGTTGAGTTAGTGAAAGGGAATTTATTTTAATCAGTAATAAAAACTATATTAAATTGGATTTTTCCAATCCTTTTGTACATCTATTTTAAAGAAAAACGTGCAATAATAAAAGTAAATATATTCCAAATCCTAAAAGCACACCCTCTCAGATACATTGCATTACGGTTACAACTTATATATTATGCATACACTGATTACTACTCTTCTTCTCTCATCACATGCCAGAATACCTCATTTACTTTATGATTAACATTGTTAGCCCCAATTTTCGGTCCCAACATGTTCCAACTTCTACCACCTCCTTGTTCATAACAATCTTTGCTTTTGATTTATGCTTTCTTTTATTGTTGTTCACTTGGTAATTAGTTTTTTGGTCTGCTAATCAGCTGTAACTCCTCTTTTCACAACACCTGATTATTAGATCATAGCATACTCTCCCAAAGCATTTTATCACTATGGTTCCTCGTCATAAAGAAAACAACAAAAGCAACCTTCATAGCAACATCTAAACAAATTTTCAATTTTATTATTCAGTCTTCCATTCAAGCTTATTATGTTTCTGTTATTTAAGTACCTCTCTTGAATTTAACGCATTTCTATCTAATTGTGAAGAATTTAACTGATTTCTCAGTTCCTTACATATAAGCATTCATCTTCATATGCTTCATATATCTTTTCAGCCTATAAATTTTAGGTAATTTATTGGATTTAAACACCAATAAATTACATTTAATTTGAACTAAGATAAATACTTTTATCACATCACACCTAAGATTTCTAAAATAACATTATTTTTATGAATCAATATATTTTAAACGATTGTCACATACCCAATTCTCTAAATATAAGTACACTCTATGTTTAGACCTACTTATTTAAAACCTAAAAAATGATCATTGGCTTTGTCATGATGTATTGATTGCACTCCTATCTAGATATCATTCATTTTTCAAGTTTTGTTTGTTATCTTATACGTGAAAAATAAATAACTTATAAATTCATCATTTATCTCACAATATGCACCTTCTGTCACTCGGTTGTATTCTTTTATTATAAAAATTATCATATGTTGGTTGTATTCTTTTATTATAAAAATTATCATATGTTGCTAACTCACTATGTAAGACTCACCATGCACAAAACTAAGTAGCGGATAATAATTTCTCATACACGACCTTATCCTCCCTTTTAATTTTATTTCTTATCCTCTTATATGCAGACCCACCCTGTATACTCTAGTTTTTTCTCCCCTTTTCAAACTCATTCATCATTCTTATCCTTTTTACATTAAACACCTATGAATCTACGGTACAAAATCTTCTAACATTGGTTTCTCCCATTTAAACCATTTTTTTTGTAAGTTATGTTCCAATCTCACAGGTTTTTATGTCATTGTCCAACCTTTGTTCCTTTTACACCCTTCTGATTTGAATTATCATAAATTATAGGGTATTTGTCCTTTACGAGTTTTCCCCTAACAAACTGTTTTCCCAAAATAGTATTTTATTTCATGTTCCATTTCTCCAATTATTATTATGGTTAAACGAGATTCCTTTTTCTTTGATTCCACTTACACTCTTAATATCCCTCCACCACCTCGATTCGTTTGTATTATATTTATAATTATCACTACAAGAAGAAAGTTGTTTAGAGACAAATTTTTAGCTATAAAGTAAAATAGTTGTTAATAGTGACCAAAATAGTCACCAAATTAGATTTTGATTGTTAAATAACTACAAAATAGAAGTAATGATTGAATTTAGTGACCAATTAGGTCAAGATAATTGGTATCTAACATTAGCTACCAAGGTTTTAGTGACATATACCATTAGATTCTAAATTAGTCTCTAACTTAATTAGATACCAATTTATAATCTAATGATATACGTCACTAAAACTTTGATAACTAATGTTTGATACCACTTATCTTAACTTAATTAGTCACTAAATTCAATCATTACTTCTATTTTGTAGTTATTTAACAATCAAAATTTAATTTGATGACTATTTTGGTCACAATTAACAACCATTTCATTTGGTAGCTAAAAATTGATCTCTAAATAGTTTTTTTCTTGTAATGTATTTAGACTCCTCCACAACCCATATTTGAAGACTACCCTCCATGGACTTTTCTCTTCCTTTCCTATAATTTTCACTTCAATTTAATAGAAGAGGCATATTAAAGCTTCTCAAATCTTTGATTCCTAAACCACCCTCCTCTTTGCTTTACAAATAGCTTCCTACTTTATCTAATTCTTTCTTCCCTTAGTCCCCATTCCATAAGAAATCTCTTTGTATTTTAATAATTTCTTTTCCTTACTGACTACAACATTTTCAAAATTGACGAGAAAAATAGAGGCATTGTTGATAAAATGTTATTAAACTAACCCTTCTAGTAAGAAAAATGTATTTTCTTTTCCACCAAGATAATATTCTTTTGTATTTTTGTTATCATACTCTCCCAAAGGTCCTTCCTCTTATGACGGGTACTCCTAAATATGTGAAAGGTACTGTCACAATATTGTAATTCAAAATTGTTAAAAAATCTATATATCATCATGGACTTCACACCATTCCCTCCAATCCTACTTTTGTGAAGATTAACTTTTAGACCCAATGCTAGCTCAAAACACCTTAGAATACCTTTAAGGATCATAATATTCTTTTTATATTTGCATTAGTATCATCCACAAAATGCAACATACTAATTCTCCGCTTTCCTAACAAGCCTTGACAACCCTTCAGACACAATAAGGAAAAAGAAAAGGGACAACCAGATCCCCTTGCCTAAGTTCTTTCTCAAGTTTGAATTTATCTGTAGGACTACCATTGACTAAGACAGATACAGATGATGACCTTTAACATCCCCTTATTCATTTAAATCATTTAGAATAAAATCACAGCCTTCTCATCATATATTTAAAATATTCCCAATTGAAGGATTCATATGTTTTCTTACAATCTATCTTTAGTATTATGCATTCGTCCTTTTCTCCTTTTACTTCATCTATCACTTCATAAGCAAATATCACAATATCTAATAATCATTTACTCTCTAAACTAATTACTTAACATTTATGACCTTATATAAAACTTATTTTAACCTCATTGCAAGAATTTTATAGATTATTTTGTATACACTGCCTACTAAAGAAATTTGTCTATATTCATCAGTTTCTTTGGGTTTTCTACGTTAGGTATTAAGCTAATAAATGATGCAAACTAAAATGTGTTACCACGGGACATCCCTAAAATACCACATTTACTATGTACCAAGATTTTTTATGAAATTAGAATTGAAATCGTACACTCTGATACTTTTTCTACCATTTCAGTCTCACACTACTTTAACTTTTTGGTCTATTATTCTCTTAATGTTCTTAATGAGTCCTACGGTATTATATTCTCTAATCTTAGGAAATTCTATGTTAACAAGTCTAATTTTGACATTCAAATGCTCATTAAACCTAATTTTTAAATTGAATTTTAATTTTCTCCTTAAATTGAAATTTAACCTTAATCGACTCCTCACATCACTCACTATCTATGTATACTCCCTTAATTGTATTTTTTATCTTTCTCTATTTTGTATTCATATCACCTATCTTCAATCATTTATATCTTTATTAAAGCTATTAAAGCTGATATATTTGAATTTTGGGAACAACATCCTTCTCTACTCCTTATCTTGTTGATCTATGTCACTCTCTTCATATATTCTATCTACCTTACCTTCTTGATCTAGGTCACTCTCTTTATATATTCTATCTAGACGACTTATGCTTAAAATTATGAGACATTTGTTTCTATTTATATCTTCAAAGACATCATTGTTCTAATTTTTTAGGTCCTATTTTAGTCTTTCAGTTTCACAAAAAAAAAAAAATCTAAATTTCATTTCATTATCTATTACCTCGTAACTCTCTTGATAATACCTCACTAACTATGCTTAACAATGATAATACCTCACTAACTATGCTTAACAAGTTTCATATAATTTGATAAACTAATAATAATTTTTTTAAGAGTTATTTTTAATGTTTTAGGTGGTTTCAAAGATATTTATTTTCAAAGGAAGATGTATGTGAGAGAGAAAAAAAAATAAAGAAGTCTAATTTCCAACGTGCTCGATCACTATTCTTTTGATCTGAAAATAGGAAAAAAGCCTTTCTTTGTCTACATAAAAAAATATGTGTTCAATAATTAATTTATTTCACTGAGTGATTTTCTTTGGTTTGAGAGAGTGTTTAGTTTAGCCGTATATTTAATTATTAAATAATTGTTATGTGAATTACCTGCACATGGTTTTAATGAAATAATTTTGAATTAATTGAGAAATTGGAAATGAGATAATATTGCTTTAAACATTTATATTCCACAAAATTAGATAACGTGCAATTTCATTAATTATCTTTTTTATATTATAAAATTATAGACCTGTAAAATTAATTCTAAATCTTCTTATACTGTTTTTCCTACTAATATTCAAACTTAAAAAAAAATCAAAGTATTGAATATATTTTATATTTATAAAATTTTATATGTATTTAATTATCATGTAATATTTTCTTATTTAAAGTAAGGATCTTATAAGTAAAGCTTAAGGAGCTAATGATAGTTTTAATGAAAAATCACGCTGCAAATCTAATGGTACTGGTAAAATTATTGAAAGAATTTTATTTTTGATTAGACGGGATATTTAAGTGGTCCAACTTGCTTAAAAAAGAAAAAAATATATATATTTACAAAAAGAAAGAAAAGTACATATAGGATGCGAAAAATATTCGAAACTATAACAGTCTCCTAAAATCATAAAGAAAAAACTTCACCTACTATAAAGAAATAACTCTCCAAATACATAAAGTCTTGTATCAATATAAGAATTCAACTCAAATATACAAAAAAAAATTGAAAAAATAAACATATCTGTTTCAGTCCAAGCTATTTTCTATAATTTCTATTCATGTAATGATTCGAAAGCTGGTAGATGTAGTTTCATTATACTGTTTAAACAACCGAATTTTGCTAGCTATCTTATTCTTTTAATATTTCCATAGAAGGTTTTCAATCAAAGTGAGAACAAACATGCAGAATCAATTACTTTTGGTTTTTTATTTACTTTCCCTAAAATATTAGTTAGAATTTTCCACAAAGCATTAAAAAATATTATTTGATTGCGAAAAGAATTATGTGCTTTAGTAACACTAAATTATTCAACCATCGCGATCAGCCTATGGCTTAGCATAATTTATTGAGATGTACTTGGACCTAATTTATGTTGCATAGATGATGTAGTTTTGAGCTTTTTGGGAAAATAAATTTTGATTTATTCGCAAGTGACTTTAGGTATATTATTATTAAAAGGATCATTAAACGTATAGAACAAGGAACGTGGTCGTTGAAACTTAGCATTCAATTGGGTGTTTACCAAAGCATTTTTCTTTAAAATATAAAATAAATTACATCGATATTTTCTTATGTAAAAAAATTAAAAATAATGTCTTTTTAACTCATACACTGTCCTTTAGTTATTTGAAAAATATTATAATATATGCTGTTATAAGAAAATTGTCTTAATATGAAAAAATCACACAACATAGATATAGTAGATAGTTGTATGCTTTCCCTAACTTGGTCACTGTTCTTTTACCCCACTCTCTCTATATTCATTATAGTTTAACCCTACTTAGCTCAAATACCTATGGAGAAAAGTGTTTGCGTGAAAAAAAAAAAAAAAAGATAACATTAATTATAAATAATTGAAAAAGTAGTGTGAACAATTTTCAATTGACTGTAAACCATATATAAGCAAGATGCTTAAGAAGAATTATATGATTTTTCTCAGTTTGAATTCAGAAAAAAAAAAGAGTATTTTCCGAAATATTGTCAATAATATTTTTCTCTCAACCTTTTTCAGCATAGTATTACTTGTCTTATTACGCATATTTCTTCCCCTTAATCTTATATCTTTCCTCTTTTATTCAAAATATTATCCTAGTAACACCTCTCTTTCATATTTGTATTATCTGGCTTAATTATAACTTCATTTTTTTCTCTCTCAAACTTTTGACCTAAAGATATATACCACACAAAACACAATCAAGCAGCATGGGCTCTTTGCAATTATATAAAGACACCCAAGAGATTTATTCCTATCATCACTACTGAAAAGGACCTTTGGTAGTTATGTGAAAAAAAAACTCACAAATAAATAAATCACTCCAACAATATTTGAGAGAATGCATGAGTACTTTCTAGTGAAAGTTCATGTTTCTCTAACATATATTTGGTCTTGTGATTTTGATCCAAATAAAAATAAAAATAAGTGATCAACTAGTATAAGAACACTATATATTAATGGTGCCAACAACCTTTTGAATAAAAATATGGAACAGTATCAATGGAGGATTTTTCTGACGGCAGGAATCCCTTATTCTACGACTCAGTTTTAAATTTGACAAACATAATATATATAGACACACACATGTGCATTGTTTATATAGAAAGATAATAGTGTTTACTAATAGGCAAACAGCATAACTACTTCTGATCTTCAGTTGGTGGACAAATATGGGAATAGTACTAAAATAATTTTAGCAATTTATACATTTTTTTTTTAAACATTGTGGCTCATCACAATAAATATATGGAAGTGTAAATTACCCTCAGTGGTATGAGTTTGCAGTGGGTGTTATGTATGGACTAACCTAGGGTCAAATTTATTTATTAAATAAATTAACTCGAGATTTTAAAAATGTTATGCTTTAAGATATTTAACGAGCTTTTAAAATTTAATGAGGTAATATTCAGTTTGTAACAATAATAAAGAAGAAGAAAATTATAATATTATTGTTATTATTATAAAATAAAATATCCCCGATGGATGGTATTGACTGATTGCAGTGTCTTAGGTTTTCCAATCACATCAACTTTACTGCATCAACGAAACTGTGAAATATCCAAATTTTAAAATGTGATAAAAGGATTAGAGCACGTGGTGTTTTTGAGAAAGTATATAGTAATTATTCTTCTGTTTGTCTTTATCTATTATCGAAAAAACAATATAAATGTCTAAATGTACAGTCTTAAAAATTGACTTAAAAGCAAATAATGGTGAGTTTGGCACACTGTGCCTGCAGTTAGAATCCTATAGTCGTCCATAACACACAAAGGTGACAATTAGAAGGAGACAATTTATTTAAATACAATAATTTTATTTAACTCGTCAATTATCTCTATATATTAGTATAATATGGTTGTGAAATGATTATATATTATTAAAGTATCATTTTTTTTATTAAGAAAATAGTATGGACAGTTTTCTTATCAAACTAAACATGTTTATTTAGTGAGAAGATTTTGCAGTTTCAAATAACTTTGAAGTTATTTTAATATATCATCAACGCTATGTTTTGAGGAATTTTTTTATAAGGAATTTTAGAATAAGGAGATAAGGAAAAAAATAAAATTAATTTCTTAAATTAAAGTTAACGTAACGGAATTAACCTACTATTTTGAAGTGGGTCTTAGGTATTTAAGAATGGTTTGAGAAACTTATTCTAAATTCCAAGACAAAATTTAAGATTACATGTTAACTTAAAATAAATATTAATTCAAGTAATTAATGAAAATTTCTTCACTAATCAAGTTGATAATCATGAACTTCTAAAAAGCAAGATTGAACTCAATAGTATTCCTATAAACAAAAAGGATATCTCACATATATTATTACTGTTTTTACACTCATTTACTTACTTTCAATCTTATTAAATGTTAGAATATCCTTATAGGTACCTCTATTCAATCCCAACTTAAAAAAAAATCTCAAAAGTGAAATCAGTCTCATTCATCTCCACATTCATTTACTTCATTTTTTTCAGCTGTTTAAAAAAAAATTCACTTCATGCAAATATTCTTTACAAAAACCGTTAATCTATAAAGAAATTAAAAATGTATATATCGGAAAGATGTTTTATATATTAATTTATTCATAAACTAAAATTAATTCATGAATAAAATAATTTTATTATTTTTAATACTTTTTCTTTATTGAAAATGTTATTTGAATATGCCTAATTATCTGACAAAGAATCTGTTATAAGCAAAAACAAGTTAATGTTCCATTGCCTGATATCACGGGTGGTGTCCAACATTAAAGTACAATCAGGAATAAAAGCGAATCCTTATCCAAGGCCCTCAAGGATCACAAACCCTAACAACACTTTCTTTTTTAGTTATTAATGGCATCTTAAAATAATAAATAATAGAGAAGGCTTAGTGACAATAGGCCAATAAAAATTCTCTTTCCAGCAAAGCAATATGAACCACGTTCAGAAAAAAAAAAAAAAGCATAAAGCTAAAAAGCATTGATCTTCTTTGAAGGTTCATCTCACAACCACTTGTGGAAAATCCCAGAGAATGGAAGTGATTTACACCTGTCAGAAGAAGCAGACAAGTCAAATATAGTCAACGATTTTTGGATAATGTTTATGGGGATTTTGAAGTGTAGGTTGTTGGCAGATCATCATTAAACAAGGGTTGTTACCAGGTATTTAGGTAGCACTCCATTAATTTAATCTTCTTTTTCTCCTATCTTTATTACTATTTGTAGGAAAAAATAAAGAATTTTCCCGTATCTTTATTTATTTATATTGATAGCACAAACAAGTCAAAAATTTTCCCAACATATTCAAGTTATGATTAATATTATTTGAGGGTCGAGTTGAGTTAGTTCAACTCGATTAGACTTGATACTAAATCTTTTGTCATGTAACTAATTTGAATAATTTTTTAGCTTGAATTTGACTTTATTGAAGTTTTTGAACAGCTCAATTCAAGTCCTCACCTCAATGTGATTTAAAATTTGGACAAAAGCTGTTCACGAATTCTATGGTGATACATAGGAATTCCTAGCAAACACAAACAGATATTATGGGGTGTCCAGAAAGTTATAGAAAAAGGGTCCCTGACAACAGAAGACAAAAAATAGGGCCTTATGTAGCATCCAAATAGAGTTAATGGAAGAAAAGAAAGTAATTAGATTTTCAGAGTTTCAGATGTTTTGACAGGGTGGCATGGGTTTAAACAATCATATAAGCTTTGAATGATGAAAACATAAGATTCTATACAAATTTAAGAGTAGAACTTTGATAGGGATGGAACATGTTTAGAAGGTATACTTAGAGTGTGTTAACGTGCCTTCATTAATTATTCATTTGGGTTTGCTTATCTTACTGAAGGGTTATTGAAATTATATGTAGGAATATTCTTTTTATATGGATTGGAATATTTTGAAATGTTTCTTTATATTCAATTTCTTCTTTACTGATAAAAAATTAAGTTGATCAAAGGATTTAAATTTGTTTAATTAAATTAAAAAAGTTGGCAAAAAATTAAATTAAATATGTAATGATCCAAATATCAATTTGTTTCTTAACATAAATATACGTAATTCTTTTATTTCATATTTACAATTTTCTTCAATCAAAACAATTTAATTTAAAATTTTAATTCATTTTTTCTTATTTACTTTTATTTGCACTTCTCTAAACAATGTGTACGAAAAAGAAATATTATTTTAAATAAATAAGTCTTGAATTGTATATTGATGTAAATTGAGATTGATAATGTTAAGTGGATAAAATGTTTATTGAGGAAGTAATATTATATGTTGTATATTAGTGAAATATATTGAATTTGTAATGTTTTTAAAGAAATTATACTAATTTTATAGTATATTGGAATTATAAAAAAAAAATATCAAATAGTAAGAATTAATAGAGATTTTTATGATTTATCTTGCGATTTAAAAAAAAAAAGTATGACTTTTGTAAGTCATAGAAAATCATCTTGTTTCTGTTTCGATTTTAGTACATGAAAGTGTGATTATCTGTATGAGAAGTAATATTTGGAAGTTATTATATGATGGATAATGACTTAATTAATCTAGATGAATTATATATGTTTGTATAAATGTTATTAATGAAAATAAATGGTGTCAAATTGATATATTTTGTATTATTATTATTTTGTTTTACTATTACATTGTATATTATATGTTCGGTAAATATATATATATATATATATATATTGGGACTTAAAGACTTTGTTCCAAGTGATTAAAAGAAACCCTCTTTCTTCATAACTAAAACTAAAAATTGGCAGAAAAGATTTATAAGAAAACTGGATATAGAAAAAATAGGAATGAAGAACGTCTAGGAGGGGCTATCTCACTATAAAGGAGTGAGAGACAACCAAAAGCTGGGGGCCTTGTGAAGAAGAAATACTGTAAACTGGTTTTGTCAAAACTTTCAACAAAAAAATTGTTGTTCTTTGCTAGATTTACTTGTTTGTATTATATATATATATATATATATATATATATATATATATATATATATATATATATATATATATATATATATATATATAGATATATA
>Ga0099824_1007381_pt1 | contig 14586 bp, 3 predicted proteins | sample SiratrowhiteBW_FD_76837 | JGI IMG/M metagenome (GOLD analysis project Ga0099824, IMG submission 76837) | Root nodule microbial communities of legume samples collected from California, USA - Siratro white BW | ecosystem: Host-associated > Plants > Roots > Nodule | place: USA: California...
GTAAATGGTAATGACTGAAGAAAATACCAACAAAAGTCTCAAAAATCTAAAAAAAAAAAAAGGAAAGAATTTATTTGGGCAAGGAATAAAGTCGAACATAACAATATTTACAAGTTTTGAAGTTTAAAACATTTCATTAATAACATTTATGTAAAAATGTCGATTAGGAAAGAAAACAAATTTTGAAGTTAACTAGCTTATATTACTTGTATCTTAATTCGCAAATCAAATTTTGCCCAAAATCTATCAGGAGTTAGCACTCAAAAATAGAAAACGCACAATTATTTTTCATTAAAAATCTATGAATGAGACACATGGAAACAAAATGACAAATTAAAATCTATTGATATATTTCACTTTAAAACGACAGATGCACCTCGTCGCTTTGAGTGATCAGTAATAAAAATACTTAAAGACAAAATTGTGATAAAATTTATTCATTACATTCCACTTTTATTATTACATTTAACTTGAGGAATAAATAAAAAGTAAGGAAATAAATACAAATTAAGTTTCTATTATGTTTTGAGAAAACAACCCATTAAAATATGCTATCATCGAGTACAAAAATCGATAAACCAAAAAAGACGTAATTATAAAAATTAACTACAATCTGCATTTACATTTTCAAGTTTAATGTGAAACGATGGAAGTTGAAAAAATTAAAGGAATTAAGAAAATTGATTCCAATTAAATTTAATCTATCAAATAACATACAATTAGCTAAACAACATAAAGTAAACATTTCATATTTTCTACTTTATTTTTAATTATATTTTGATATTATAAAAAATAACAAACTATTCATATCTTAAAACTAACTACACACTACAAACTACCTACTGCTACAATTATTTCACCAAAATTATTTTATGTTCTTAGAAAACATATAACACTAGTTAATTATGATTAGGATAAAATATTTTTAATACTATGTTTTAACTTGATAATTTTCTAATTAAAATGGTCATAACAGGGAAGAATAATCAAAATCACTCACAATTTTCATTCATATTCAAGAGAATTGGTTTAGTTCAGTTAATGGAAAACAGCAATCGAGCTTTAAACATGTTTGTTTATTGCAAGTGACAACCATAACATTTTCGCATAACAGACACATTTAGCTTAGTCGTGAATCATACAAGAATGTTGGACAATTTAATACAGGTAAGTACTGTATTATTGAGAAGATCTATATCACTCAGCTATGGTTTCAGTTTAGAAATTCTCAATCAGTTATTTCTTCACATATAAGCAAATAAAATAAACTAGAGCCTAAGATTTTCCGCATTGAGAGAAAGAGAGCTAAGAAGGAATTGTTGTTGTTCTATAAATAAGATGAGAATATGAAAGAAATTTGAGTATGTTTAACATAAATTTCTAGGTTGAGGGTGTTAAAGCACTGTACAATCAGCCGAGCTACAATTGAGTTGGCATGGGGCAACCTCCTGCAACAAACATCTAACAAAACTCAGTTTATATCATACATTATATTACTATAAGATAGAATTAGAAAAAAAATATGAGCATGAATTGTTTATATATAATGACCACAGTGATGCAGCTGTTACAACAAAGGTTTATCATCAGAGAGAGAACATACGTAAACATGTTAATAGGCACATTCAAATCAATTATTACTATTCATTACCTCACTGGATTTGTTTTCACAGGGAAGATCAATTAGAGCCTGAAAATTTGCCATACATAGAGATAGCTGCAGATGCTGAAAAGGTTGTAGAAGCTACTTGAACCAAGGATTCTCCTAGTATCACTTGAGCTACAATGAACTGAGCAAAGCAAGGAACTCAGATGATTCCTCATTCTCTTTAACGATCTGTTCACACAAGAGAAGTTCATGAGAATGCAAAATATTGGGACAATCCATTGGGCATAAAGCTCAACTCAATCTTTCATGAAAAAGGAAAAAATATATACAAGATATATCTCAAATCAATAAATTTTCTATCAACGCAAGGTTGGAGTGATTTATTGACCATAAATTTGGCATCAAAGGAAACCAAAATGTAATAATGGTTTGAAGTTCAAAGTTAATGCCTCACGCACTAAAAATCTTAAAAGGCAACCCTATATCACTTAACACTAGATTCAGTTGGAGACTCCATCACCTCTTGTGCTATCAATTCCAGTGAATGCGAGGTATAGATACTGGTGAACCAGAATATAGCAAACAAAGATAGATTTAATTGCATATGTTGCCCTAATCAGTTTATCGGGGTTCCATAGAAAGAAGAAAGTCCAACCAGCAAAGCTGCAATTGCAACAGTTTTTTCTTTCTTCCAAATTGATTATTCTGCTTGCTAAAGAGCTAAAAATATATATGATGTAGATACTGTTTTCAGCATATCATTAAGAATGTTTCCAACCCAAGAAAATCATGAGACTAAAGAGACCAACTAAGCAAACACAATCTGTGGTTACTATGTTTTAATCTAGAACAGAAACAAAAGCACATTTTTATTGCACAATTTGAAGAAAATGGCAGTGCAATACATACCTTGAAGATGGTATTCTTTGGCAAACTAAACCGAACAAGGAGATCACAACCAATTTGATTCCAGTCAACAGCTCCTAAACAATCTAACTGTTTATCAACATCCAAGTGAACCTGTGAAGCGTCACAATTGAAAGACCTCCCTACCCAAATATATAACATGTTCCCTGCATGTACATGCATACCGGGAGAGAATATGACAAAAGCAGCTTTAGAATCCAAGTGACCTCTACCAAATGTCTCAATCTTTTCTAAACTGGGCCAGTGATATACCGAAGTCTGTGTGACATTAATCTGCAGTGAGCCACTCTCATCATCAGTTCCCTTCAATGCTGCAGACTCACCAAGCAATGTGTCTTCTGTTGAGGAACCATCTATCAAAGGTTCAACACTGTTCCGAACAAGTGATGATTCCTTGAGGTCAACAATGCTTGGACATAATGCCAGCTCACACTTTTGGAATGAATTCACAGCTTCATCCTTGGCATGGTTGTTAGACTCACAAGAGTAATCTTTGCTGTCTGATTGTTGCAAATAGCTAACATTGCCATTAACAACAATGTCATATTCTTGACTGTTATGAAAGGTAGATGGCTTATCCATTACTTGTTTCTTATCATTCCTAAGTGGCAACTTCAAAGATTTTGACAAACTACCTCTGCGTTCAGCAAGGGAAGTTGATGGTTTTTTCAATGGTAAAGAGGCTGACTGAGACCAGGGATGTGATAGCTTCACACCAAGGATATCTGTACTGTTAGAAACTGTTGAAGTAGAATTTGAAGAGATTGACAAATTAGAAAAACTAGACAAAGAAGAAGATACTGGAATAGGAGTCAAAACCACGGAGGAAGAATCTGGGGACACTTCTGACAAAAACTTAGAATGAGTGCTGGAATCAGAAGAAATGGAGTCGGGAGAAACATAAGAAGGTGAAGAGGATGATGATATAGATGATGAGGATGATGAAAGGGATGAGGATGGTGACAGGTTTGCTGAAGTGTGAATACACAACATGGAATCTGAATAAACCCTGGGAAAGGATAACCTAGGAGTAGAAACAAACTCCTTCATATTAGCAGAGGCAACTTTGCGCCTTAAAGCACTCCAACTACTCTCTCTTGCAGGAAGATGAGTTTCATGTTCATTCTCAGATGAAGCAAAGGGAGGCACAAATCCTCCCATGATTGCTTTCTTGAAAACTTCATAATCAACATCATATGCTTCCACCCTCCTCTCACCAGGCAAAACTTTACTGGTCAAGTTTCCATCTTCTACTCTATTGCCAGATTTATCCATCAAGGGAAGAAAATTGGAAAAAGCATCCCAAAAGTAAGCCGGTTCTTCACCTTCCTTGATCATCACAATTGGCCCTTGCACCTTCTCATACCGAACAATCTGGCCAACAGCCCCTCTGGCGTCCCTCTCCATGATGGTCTCACAATTCTTACCAATCCAAACATATATTGCAGAAGGAATGTGCACAATAAACGCCCCTCTGGAGTCCAATGCAGCTGAAGAAGGATCCATCAACATTTTGGGAACAAGATGAAGAGGATCATAAGGGGAGTGTGGAGCAATTCTGTAAATCCTCAGCAAGGAGCTAGGACTAAGAGGGAAAGCATGGACCCTTTTCTGGCACTGCAACAACTGGCAAGCAAACCCCATGTTGGGATCAGCAATCCCTCTTGCAGCCTTCACAAACTGAAAAGCATCATCAAAACTTTGGCCTTCCCTCCACATAAGGTATGCAATTACCAGAGATGTAGACCTAGACACCCCTTGGCAACAGTGCACAAACACCCTCCCACCTTGTTCCCTAACATCCTCAAAGTAGTCAAACACATCATACAAGATACTAGTAATGTCCTCAGAGGGACTATCCTGCAGCCACAAAGTCCTATACACAAAATCAGCCTTAAAGTACTCAGGACACACAAACCCCACACAATTCAACACATGAGTGATACCATTATGCTTCAAAATGTCCCTATCCCTAGCAACAGCATCACCACCAAGGTACACATGCTCAGCAACTTTTGAACACTCCTTGTCAAAAAACGCAATCTTATCCCTCTTCACAAGCCCCCCATTGTTACTCCTACCATGATCAGGGTTGTTATGCTGAATGGAAGACAAATCAAGTTTCAACCTTTCACCATTGCTACCATTACCTCTCCCGCCAGGGGTGGTGGGCGGCTGCGGCCACTCGCCGATGTCGTCGGACCCCGCCTTCGGCCACTCATCAAGACTCCGCCGCGCGATGGAGAGCGGCTGCAGCGGCGGCAGGCACGACCGCGCCTTACAATTCTGCTGCGACCGAGGCGTCAGTGGCGGAGGAGGAAACCGCCGGTTCTGCCCGTGAGGACCTTCGCCGCTGCCAGAATCCGGGAAACCCTTACCCGCCTCGCCGGTAGCAGCGTTCCCGGCGGCGGTGCGGGAGGACGACCACGACGCCGACCGCCAGAACATTTTCCGGGAGGCGGCGAGGTGACCCGCGTCGTCGTTCCCCACCATGCCCACTTCCCAAACAATAAAAAAATCGAATTTTGTGCAAAACCCACCAAAGATTGGACGAGCCCTAGTCACCTAGGTTTTCTGGGTCACGGCTAAACGGCTCCCGTTGAACGCAATCGGAAAATTCGAAGCCCCGTTGGGTTAACCATTTGAGAAAGTGAGATGCACCCAGAAAGAGAAAACCAGAGAGTGACCGAAAGAAAGCCCGTCTGAATCTTGAAGTGGAAAACTAAGAACAAGGGTATGGGAAATTGCAGAAAAGGTGAGATTTTTATGCAGAGAAAAATGTTTATGGGGTTTGAGAGAGGGATTGGGATTTGATTTGAAAAAAAGGATTGGGATTTAGGAATTGGGTAAGAGAGAAAGAAAGGTATATTTGAGTTGTTGTTGTTGAGAGAGCAAGAAGAGAAGTGGTTGATGGGAGGGAAGAGAAGGGTAAGTACATAGATATAGTATTTTGTATTCAGTGGGGAAAGTCCTTTCTACATTTATGCCACCTCATGCTTTATTTGTGTTTGGGGTTTTCTCATTTTCATTTTTGAATTTTACTGTGAAAAAAGAGAAACATGAATCAGGAATATGATCTAAAAACCCAGAAGAAGAGACCAGCCAAGACTTGGATAAGCTTATATGGAAGAAATTATTCATGTCTTTCATTCAAACATGACCATTTGCCACAAACGGGAAAAGAAAAAACAAATTAACAGTCAATAATGCTATTTTTAATGCTTTCCTACATGAGGTGTGAAGTATGCTTACATGTGTTTTTTTTACTTATTTTTCCACAGTGGAATTAATTTTTTATTTGAATTATTAATTTGAACTCAAAACTTTCATCTTCACTATTAATTATTTTCAATGATTTGGAATACCTTTCACTGATATTCAGTTACTTGCCATTTGAAGGGAAAAAACTTACACTTTCCATATGTTCTGATTATTTCACATCACGTGAGCTAAATATAAGATTATATTTGTTTAACTCCTTTATAATTGTTGCATAAAAAATGCTTTTATAATTTAAATACTGAAGATTTCATTTGACTTTTGAGAAATAAATAATTATTAAATTTATTTCTTTATGTCTTAAGAAGTTTAATTGAACCTCATTTGACTAACTCATTTAAAAATTGTGTTTTTTAAATCTTAAATCAATTTTGACTTTATTAATTCGAAATTTATGAACATTTCAATACTAAGTAATGATCTAAAAATATAAATATGATTTTTCTTACAATGCAAACTTTTACATTCTAATGAGAGAAAATATGATTATTAAATATTCTCGTATCAGCGATTATTTATATTCTCAATTAAAAGTAATTTTAAAAATGATGAAACTTAAGTTTAAAATATAAATTACAATTTTAATTGTTTATATAAATACTTATAAAATTCACCTTTTTATATACCTTTTATCTGTATATTTTTTTATATTTTCTTTAAGTTTAAGAAGTTATTGTCATCCTTTTTTTAAATAGGTCTCCAATTTTGGATTTTTTTTTTAAATTAGAATTTAATTGTATAATTTTTTTGACTTCGAAAAAAAATTATTTTTCTCGTTTCTATTTGTAAATATCATAAAGTTATAGGGTTGTATCAACTTAAAAAATTGTAGTATCAATTGACATAGTTTCAAAGTTGTGTGTTTTGATTGTTTAGATGGGAATTTGAGATTTTATGTCAATCTCAATACTGTCCTTTTGGAGTTGTTGTTGTTTGGGCTTTAGGCAAGTGTTGGGTAAGGGTAACTAAATCTAACATTCCTTATTAGTTATAATTCAAATATTGTGTTATAAAAATGGTAAGGTACACTTTTGTCTCCTTTATGAGTTTGATTTTACATATTAGTGGTTAAGTTTTATTAGGTATGATATATTTATACATGGCATATTAATTGGTTAAGTGAAAAATAAGATTAATGTTTGAAACACATTACAAAGATTAAAAAAGAATGGGTGTTATAATTGTTTAGTTTGTTATACACTTCATTTAATTTTAATATTTGTGCATGGGTTATTTTAATAGGTTATTTGAGCATTTGATTGTTGTTTAATAAGTAGTTTTATTTCATATATAAAAGTATTGTCATTTTATTAAAGTAATATTTTTTTTCAATTTTCAACTTATAACTTAAGGAAACGATTGCATTAAGTATTTTTACTCATTCAAAGTATAACTCAAGTGTTAAGATAATGATCAAACACTCAAACTATATAAGTTGCTATTTAGAAGTATTTATTTGTATGTTTAATAATTCAATTTTTAAAATTAAATTATTTGTGTTTTATTTTTGTAGTTGTAAAATTGAGTGTTTTATTATTCATATATATGTACGATGTAACTTAATTGAAAATGTAGTTTTGTATCATAAAATGTGATTAATGAAAATATTATTCTATGAATGGTGCATTGGAAATAAACTCGTTGCCATATTTCCAAATAATAACCAAATATTATATGATGAATATGTGTATTATATGTATCTATATATGCATGTTAGGTAGTAATCATGTTGGTGCTATCCCTTTATTTATCTATCTTACATAAGTATGTATTAAACTATTATGAATTCTATTAAATATTTAAATTCTAATGATACATTGATTTAGATAAATAAATGTATCATTTGGTGATAATTGAAGGAGATAAGAAGTCATATATATTTAACAAAATATATAAATATTTTTACAAAAAAATATTAAATGTCTTTAATTTTTTTTTGAAATGATAAAACCTTCATAATAATAAACTTTAATAATGTTAATTCTAAATGAGATAATCCAAAATTCATTTGTAAAATACTTTTATAAGCTAAGGGAATCATTGTAAAGAAGTATCATTATTATGGAATAATAGTTCATATAGATATGTTTTAATAAAATTTATAGGAATGAAAATAAAAAATATTTATAGAAGCTAAATAAATGATATTTCTAAAACTTATTAAAAAAAATCATATTTACATGGAATGAATGTAAAAGGACAAAATGTTTGAAAGAGATATTTAAGCATTTTTCTTAATGAATATTCTAACATTTAAAAACTAACACCAATGATTAATTATTTAATGACTATAAAATAAAAAGAAATTAAGTAAAAGTTAGATTAAAATAAAAGGAAAACACAAATTCATATTATTATCGTGATTATTTTATAAAGATAACATTAAGTTGAATAAGACAAAAAATGATAAATTATGTTATTTTTTAAAAAACGTTTTAGTATTTTTTTTACGAGAGTTTGGAGAGCCAAACACGTCCCAGAATTTAACTCAATTTAGAAGAAGTTTAAGTAAAGATAATATCTTTCTAAAATTAAATTATCTTAACAATGATGACTAAAAATACATTTTCTCTAAAATATTTATCCATCGATTTCAGTGTGGTACTTGTATATTTTTTATGGATATGTTATTTTTTAATTTTCCTAAATAAAATTATTTAAAAATGTTATTTTTTTTAATTATACTTTTTATAAACATAAATCGCGTGTTTATTTCATCTCTCTCATATATATATATATATATATAAGTCCTTACAGATATGTCACATTTAATTTTCGACTTTTATAATATTTAACAGTATCATTATTTATTGATTTAATAATTTTGGTATTGTATCATTATAATTGTAACAGTATCTTTTAAAGTTGAATTCTGATCATATATTTAATGGACACGATTATTTATTAACCATCTCACTTGATCAATAAAAATATTTATCGTTAATGTTAAAGATAATTTAAAAACAACTCATAGATTGATGATATATGCATGTGTGTGCTGTTTTAGATAACATTGGTTCCAAATAATCTGTAGTTTAACAGATAAATGTTACTTTTGAAAGCTATGTTACTTTTTGCAGTTCCCTTAAAAATTGTTTTGAAATGAAAACCTAGAATTGCATATTATTGGTGTTAATCAATATATTTGAATGCTTCCATGCTAAAGAGATTTATGTTGAAATATTGACAGATAAAAAATATTTTAATAATTTATAAAGAAATATAATTTGTTTTAAAAATTAATTTTATAAAATTGAATTAGATTTAAAATATATTTTTAATATGATATCAGAATTTATTTTATTAAGATGGTTGGATTTATCAAATCATCGATATGTAATCAAACTATTCTTATATATATAATCGATCTGTAATCAGACTATTCTTATATATAATCTTATACATAAGGTAAAGAATTTCGATATAAAAAAATATATTAAAGATTTCATGTTGATTAAACAAAATATTTTAATAATTTATAAGTAAATATAAAACTTATTTTAATAAAAATCTATTTTATAGAATTGAATTAGGATTTTAAAAATATGTTATTGTAAACTCTAAAGTATTTTATAAGTAAATTCGAACTTAGAAGAGAGTTGTATGCATACCTTCAACCTTATATGATGTAAATATTAGGGATTTTTTTTTTTTCAAATAACCTCGTAACCTAATATAATTAAAACCATTTGATTAAAGTTTTTTTAGATGTATTAAATTTAATTCAATCTAATCTTCTTTGTTTTATAGATTATTACAAATAATCTTGGTTGAATTTAAGACTCAATCCCATATAAGTAAATTTATTAAATAATGATAATATCAATAATAATATAATTATGATTTAATTTACTATATTATTATATAAACTATACGTATAATTTTGAAATATTGTGTTATTTAAATTTTCAAATATTAAATAATACCATATAATTTTCTAAAAAAGCTAATAAAAATTGATTTGAAATTAAAAAAAATAATTAAAACTTTTGATTTTACTCAACTTTATTTAATTTGATTAGGAGTGAGTTTGGTTAAATTTGGTGTAATATAATTTGGATACAAATGAGATAAGTTAAATTTGGTTTAATAAAGAAAACGCATAAGTTGGAACTAATTTAATATGAGATTATTTTATTAGATTGGATGATAAGTTTTTCTAAACACAATATCTCTCATGAATCTTCTTAATTAAACAACAATTTGGTACACTAAATACCTGATATTTGTTTTTATTTAAAAAAATACAAGGATAAGTATAAATATTTTAATTTTTGATAAGAGATTATGAAAATATATTTTCATAAGAAAATTTTAAATATGTTTGTTGCAAAAAAAAAATAAAATTATACCCTCACATTTTAAACAATATATAATGTCATCACAAGAATGAAAATTATATTCTATACAAACTATCTCTTCGCACTGTATTTTTTTTTTTTTTTACCTTTTTTAGCTTTTTAATTTATTTTTTTCTTAAATTACTAGTATAACCTAAACATATATATGAAAATAGAATTCTAATATATAATACTTTTGGAAATATAGTTTGTAAAATTAAGAAATTATACTGTGAAATAAACATTATTGCAATATGAGTCATGGTCACGTGTCAAATAGAATGTTCATAGAACAGAAATTGAACTTTGAATTGACAAAACTTGTGCACCATTTATTCAACAATTGGCTATGAACACTGTAATATAATTAATAGTTGAGAGCAAGTAGTCCTATTATTTAATTGAGGGTGGAATTAATTGCACTAATGTATAAGTATTGCGGCCATGAACAGTATCTTAAATTTAGAAGAAAATGGACCCTGGTCAATTTATTAGTTCACTGTCTCAACTATTGTTTTAACTTATTCAGACTTTCAATCTTCCTTCAAACTAACAATTACAGTACTTAATACTATTAGTACTGATTTTTTTTTATTCAAGTTTAACAAACTATTTCTTTTGATTTGGATTGTATTTTAATAATTAAGTATAAAATATGATTTTAAATTTATAAATCTTATCAAACGTAAAGTATACCGTTTAACCTAATACATGTGAATTATGTGGCTAGACAAATGAAAAATATTTAAATTATATTTTGTGTAATAGATAAAAAAGTTATGTACATACTTACATATAATTTTTTGTTTAAACGTGTAGTAAGTATATTATGTATATCACATGCAGTCTTTAAGGATTTCATACTATATGTCAAACTTAAAAAAATATTTATTTTATGATTATAGAGAATATATGTTTCTTTATTTTTTTTTGGAAGAACTTGATTAAAATTGTTTTATATAAACGACTTTTCTAAAAAAGGTGGATATGAGTGTTTTTGAGTTAGTTAGCTGAGTCACACCTTGCATTTTGCTTTACAGAGGAATATAAACCACTTTTCTTGGTTTCTGAAATTCTATCATGCTTAAGAGGTGTTTTCAAATAAGCCATCTACAATTCAATGCTAAGTAAAAAAAAAAAACATTTAATGCATTTTTAAGTTTTAAAGTATGATCAGATACAAAAAAGAAACTATAATAAAAAAAATTATCATAACAACTATACACACTAAAATAATTTTCATAATTATTTTAGAAAATTACCCATAGTAAACTATCATTATTGATATATTTTAGCTAAGATAAATTCATTTAATTTACTAAAAAATAATTATCAATAAATAAATTAGTGCTCGATTTATTAACGAATAAATTAACTAACAGAATAAAAATTTGTTGATAAATTAATCGCTAAATAATGTATGAAAAAATTAATCTTCAATTTATCTGTTATTAAAATTCGTAGTAATTATTGACAGACAGTCGATAAAATATTTAATAATAATAATAATAATAATAGGGATGATGATAATTATTATTAAAATAATAATTATAATAAAATAGAAAAACTTATTTAGGCAGTAATTACAAGTTTTATATGTAAGTGTTCAAAATAATATTTATAATATTTATGTACTAAATTTTAATTATTATTAAATTCAAGATTTCTCCGGTGAAAACCACTAATACTTCATTAAAAAGATAAACGTTTGAAAGTTGTTAGAAGAACCTAGAATATGGTAGATTGCTAAATGAATAATCTCTTTGCATAATAGAAGGAAGCTAATAAAATTCTTAGAATTTAATATTTAAATAATTTGAAGTTTAATTTTGATGTTTTAAATACATGTTTTACCCTCTTTTGTTATCCATTTGGTTGTGAAATTATTCTTCCATTCACAGCCCCTGGAAAATGTTATGCAGTGAGACTAATGCATTTGATGAAAAAAATTAAAAAAATAACAATCACACACATTTTTGTGAAGAAGGTTCTAACATGATATATTCAATTTTTATTAATAAAAAACACACTATGAAGGTGCAATCACACATGCAACTTTTTATGAAATGGGGAGAATTTTGGACATGATAAAATACTAGGGACCCAATTTATATTAAGTTACTCTTTCACACATATATATGGTTCAAAAGTCTTCCATTACCAAACATTCAATAAGACAAACACTGAAAATGATACAGACTGAACCTCAAAGGGATTATTTCCTCCAATAATACAACTTTTGTACCATTTGTCAATACAATCTCCATTCTCAGCCATTAAGGTGTTATCCCAAAGCAACTCTTTCACTCTAATTTTTCTTGGTTTACGACAAGGCTATGGAATGCCCCACATATCTGACTATAGTCAGCAAAAGAAACCAATATACACATCTAGAAACCAAGAAATTTCAATTTTCTAACAATTTAAAAAACATATTTTCTTTGTAGATAATTGACCCTTTTAAAAAGTTAATGGAGTTTTTTTTTTTTTTATCAAGCCAAAACATTAATGATTTGGTGTAATTAAAAAAAAAGTTTTTCTAAAGCAAGATTTTATAAAAAAGTATATATATATATATATATATATATATATATATATATATATAAGAATTATGTGTTATAAGTTTATTCTAAATAATTTTATGATTAAGTTTATGCTCTAAAATAGTTTTACAAAATCATCCTGATATAAATTTTTAAAAAAATTGAGTTCATTAGAAAGAGTGTAAGATTGGTACCATATATTCATTTTTTGCGTAAATAATAATTAATTTACAATTTAATATTGAAAGACTTGTTTATTTTTGTTAAATCTTTAAACAATGCTATCCACTAACATTTCTTATTGCATTTTTACAATGAAATGACCCTCTTGTCTTATCAAACCATCATTATTGTTAATTGTCTGTACTATGATTTTAAATCCATATTAATGAGACACGTCCCTTTCTTAATCAATTGTTTAATCCACCATGATTTTTTTTTTTCACTTCTATTTTGTCCCTCTAGCTAGCATGGTTCAATTCTAGTCGTAGGTAATAATCTTAATTAACTTTAATTAGGTTAAGCTAATTAGGTTCATGTGGGATGCTTAACACGTGAAATTAAAATGAATAGTGTGCACCAAAAGTTAACGATTTGAAAGAAAAATTTGATGGGATTTTGACTTTGAGATGACTTTATTGTCACCAACAACTATCATTACACAAACTCATGATCAAGAAGCTACTAGTAGGCTGCTACGTAAGACTTGTTCTTTATGTGGTTAAGTGAAATTAGTTATCATAAAATTAAGTTTAAACCGTTGAATACAATTAAAATGTATATTTAAATAAGCCCTAATCATAGAATTCAGAAAAAAAAATTAAGTTTTATGAAAAAAAAAAAAAACTCTACATCAATCTAGTTTTCAATTGATGTTTTTTTCATATGATATGATTATGGTATAAGTCAGGTATATGTGAATCCAACCTAACTATATTTTTGTTAGTTGGATTAGTTATTGGATCATGTTAGGTTACGTACTTAATTAAATTTAAGTTTGATAATGAGATTATTAATTTCAAATTCGATTAATCAAACTCAACTTAATTAAGTAATAAATATACAATAAAAGTATATAATTTGTTACGTAAACTATTTTTATAATTAATCATATGAGTATTAAACAATATGAGTGATAACATTGTTTCAAATATTGTTTGATAAAATCATATGAGTATTGTTTCAAATATATGAATTAATATTTTATATTACACATGATATTATAAATACTTTATTCATTATATTTTTTAGGATTGTATTCGGTGAATAGAAAAATAGATTTACGATTATTGTTTTCATATCTTAATATTTTAAGAGTTATTATTTATATTTATGTTTTAAGCATTGGTTTTATCTTATAAATATTAATGAACATAAAAAATATTGATCATGAGGTTTTTCTATTTTATTAAAAGTTAAAGAGGTGATAATATTTTTCAATTATTTAATTTGATGACCCAATTTAATCTAACCTAATTATAATTGAATAGATTCGTTTAAGTTGTTTATAAAAAAAACTCCATCCTAGTTATTAAATTTTAATCGGATTAGATTAAAAATTTGAAATCATATACAAACACAATGCCAAAACTATAATAAAGAATGCACCTATAAATAATTAAGCATAATTATATGTTCTATCTTTATTTTTTGCCAGATAATTATTGGTCTTGCTTTATAATTAATTAATTAACTAATTGCTTTAACTAAATTGTTAAAGTGATGTATGATTTTCTAACATTTGGAACATCTTATGAAGAATTCATTGCCATGTTTGTCATGTTAACACAGTAGTAGAAGCAAGTGACGGTATATAAATATATATATATATATATATATATATATATATATATATATATATATATATATATATATATATATATATATA
>Ga0099824_1007384_pt1 | contig 14585 bp, 8 predicted proteins | sample SiratrowhiteBW_FD_76837 | JGI IMG/M metagenome (GOLD analysis project Ga0099824, IMG submission 76837) | Root nodule microbial communities of legume samples collected from California, USA - Siratro white BW | ecosystem: Host-associated > Plants > Roots > Nodule | place: USA: California...
AAATATATAATAAAGATATTTTTTTTTTGTTGTTTTATTAAAATAAAATTTTTGAAGTTTTTTTTTTTTTTTTTTTTGGTTTTGTCCTGAAAACTAAAACTTTAAGAGTTCTTGAATATGTTAAACTACAAATATCCAAAGTTTTCATGTACTTATATTAGAATGCTTATTGGGGTTAACCTAAGAAACGAGGTAATGTGGAGATCTATCATACAAAAGGTGGCTAATAAACTATCACCTTGGAAACACAAACTTTTGTCATTAGCAGAGAGATTATGTTTAATTTGTGACGATGATATCTCCTTTTATTTGTCTTTTTATGAAGTCGTGAAGGTTGTGGTTAAGAAAATTATCTCCTTACAAGTAACTTCTTGTTCTTGTGGGGAAAAAGAGGGTGAAAGAAGAAAATACACTAGGTATGTTTAAGGGTTTAGGGAACAACCATTTTTAATGAAGCATAGAGAAAGTGGAGATAGAATTTCTAAAAGAATACACTTACCTGTGTAGGTTTTTTTTATAAGCGAGGTTGGAGCTCGAAAGTCCCATATGTACATATAATATTATTATTAGTATTTTTATTATGATTCTTACTACTATTACTACTACTACTACTATTATTATTATTATTATTATTATTATTATTATTATTATTATTATTATTATTTATAATTTCTATAATTAATAATTACAATGATAATAAAATCAATATTGATCATAATAATATCAACAATATTAATAATAATAAATAATGATATTAATAATATTGATTTTACATAGGATGTGAATCTATATAATATTGGGTTTAAATACGAGTGTAAATCATTATGTAAAATTTCGTATGTAATACAAATTCTTTGCACGGATTTTCAACCGCATGTAATATATAATTTTTTTGTAGAGTGTTTTCACAATAAAGGGTTTTGTAAAATTTGGAAGAGCAAAGATTAGAGTCTGAGTAATGACTACTTTCAAGGCCGTGAAAGCCTCTAAAGTTAAAGAAGTCCAATGAAATGCATCTTTTTTAAGAAGTTTTGTTAGGAGCAACAATTGATTCATACTAACAAACAAATTATAAATAGTAGCCCATAACACCCACAAACCCACGTAATTGAGTGATAGTAATAAGTATTAGCCAATACAAAAAACAAAAATCTTAGCTTCATCCATGTCAGCGCTACCAACAAAGACAACATGCCCCACATAATCAATTTGAGTTTGACCAAAGGAGCATTTGAAAAGTTTGACACGAAGGCGGTTTTCTATAACTTAACCAAAACTGAAGAAAGATAATCAAGATATAGGACCAATTAACACTATTAATAGGTATATCATAAAAAAATACCAAAAAAAATTTACACAAATGAGGTTGAAATGTTTAATCCATTAAAGCTTGAAAAGTGACTAGAGCGGCCAATATTGTGGCATTCAACATGATTGATAAGAATATGATGGTAACCAGAGTGAAGGTCTAATTTGGAAAAATAATTGGATCCATAAAGCTTATTTAAGAATTCATCTAATATGAGAATTGGGAAGGAGTTATTCACTATAACCACGTTAACAACACGATAGTTAGTTTAACCAAAACATCGAGTACTATTATTATTCTTAACTAAGATAAGAAGAGTAAAAAACAAATTGATGTAAGGTTGAAGGAGGCCTTCACGGAACATGTCTTGAGATATTTTCTCTATAACGATGTTTTGGTTGAACCTTCACTAGGGGCATCGACACTAATGGAATTGAATGATTACATATACCGCTTGAGTGTTAAGCTTATCACTCAAATGATGCTTAACCAGTGGTGTTAATTGTAATTACAAAGTACTCATCGGTCATTTAGTTCACTTAAGTGTCTTTTAGGTCGCTTAATCAAAACACTTCTTAATGAAGTTATAACTTGAGGTTTAAATAAGACATATGTTGTATCAATTATCTCTCCTCAACATGTCTCATTGGTTAAGCAATGTGTGGTTGCTCAAGTGATAATGAGACAAAGTGTGGAAAACATATTATAGAATTTAGTAACTTGTGTAACAGGTCACATCACTTAAGTGATGGTGTGATACTTGAGTGATAAGAGAGTTAATGTTAATTTTCTCTTTATTGGAAGCTTAGGTACTTAAGCACTCACTCGATCACTTGAGGGATCGTAACTTAAGTAAGAGTTTTATCACTCAAGTCATACTCATACTAATTATTGATTAAGTAACATATTCACAATTCGAGCGAGGACATTCTCCTATTTTTATTTAAATTTCTTTGTTTAAAATCTTAGTTATTGAGGATTGATTGAATCCCAATTACTCCAAATATGGATGTAATTAATAATAATGTATGAAATTAATTTTGTATTAGATGAAAGATATTTTATATATTTTTAAGTAATGATCAAAGTAATATTATTATGATGAATATGTGTGTTAGTAGTAACTGGGAAGGTACTTCTAAGGGATTGAAATATTGTATGAGTGTTAAGTTTAGAAATTCAATAAGATTTTAAGTTTAATTAATATATTGAGTTATACAGATAAAAGTATAAAAGCTGGGAGACTTATTGAGCCTGTTAACATAAAGTTGGAGGTGAAAAGTCCATAATACTTGATGAAATATATAAGAAATTAGATTATCAACGAAGGTCTCTAGATGAAATATTTGTGTCAAAGGAGAGAGATTGTTAAATAAATAATATACTTTAACATGTGTTAGTATATAATTCTGAACTTAATATTAATTTTTTAAAACAGTCAAAAATTTCTATTATCTTTGATAGGTTTGTCACGCAATTCTTTATATATTAAACGCTTAATTAAATAATTAATTCATCTAGAAAAGTTCATTCTAATTAAGAAAGTTGATAACATTTAATTATATTAATTTTATTTTAAAACATTATAGCATTTTTTTAAACTATCCTCATCTGAATCTTCTATCAAATAAGAGAGGATTATTAGAAATAAGATCTCCAATAAATGAACAGTATTTTAGAGATAATATCATCACTAAAATGAGAGTAGTTAATATGTTCTAATATGTAAGATTCAATATCTTAGATATTGTTTATTCTTCTATTTGAGACTTAGAGTTCATTACTCAAGTCCAAGTTAAAGTTGACACAACTTTGGAACTAATAGTTAGGAATTAACAACTTCAACCATAAGAAAAGTGGATAGAATGATGAAAGGGGGAAATCTAACTAAAATCAAAGATACCGTAACTTGAATAATTCCATAATCAACTTGAATTCTAGAGAAAGAGGAAGGAATCCATTTTAATGGTTATTACAAGTCAACTTTGTTAGGTGTGTGGCAATTAGATAACGTAGCCTATGACTATTCCCACGCATATACAACCAAGATATCCCTTCTACTCTTGAAAACTAAAATCTTAACAACTCTTCATAACACACATTTTTGAAGCTAATGATCCAAATTTTATCTCCATCTTTTGTTCCCTTGAAGGAAGTTTCTGCTCAGAGTTTAACTATAGTTCATTCTTCTCTACTGTGCCCATGTTGTATGTGTAACGAGACATTTTTTTTCTAATATTTGTGGCGATTGATGATACCACTGTAGATTCTTCTCTCAAAAGTGGATCTGAAAACCCTCTTAACTTTATTGAGGGGACAACAATAAATTATGAATTTTACCAAAAGAAATATAAGTCACTATATCTTGCAGTTTGCGTAATATAAATTGCAATAACACATGAACATGATAGCATCTCAGTTCACGTGCCAAAAAGGCGAATCCAAGGAAAAAGAAAAGTAGAAAACCTACTTGTCATTAAAAGAAGGAAGTTAAAGCTAAAGCCATATGATATGACCATACTGCACTACTAAACTAGTGGTATCTCTTCTTCTAAATGATGGAAAAATCAATTTCAACCTTAATACAAAACTTTTTGTGTTGCTTCACCCTAATAACCTTTCGGCAGCTTCATTATTCTTCAACAATAACTGCTAAGCTCTGATGAAGTGTTGTTACTTGCAAAGTAAGCAACGTTAATCAGCCACATCTCACTTGTTGAGAGAAGTTATTATGCAGTTCCAGATTGTTACGATCCTTGGTACTTTCTACATAATAGATAAGGTTAAGTAATGTTTTATAATCTAAAGATTCATACAGGAACTCTAGGTAATCTTTGACTTAGACACGTGCACATGGAATAACTCTTGTCATAATAATTGAAGCTTAAGAACCGTGTCTAATATAGAACAAGCTTAAAAGATTAATTGGTTGTAACGTTGCAAATTTGTAGTTTTTCTTTTTTTATTTTTTTGACAGAACTTTATAGAAGAAATTTAAGTTTTGAACGTATTAAGTTGGCGAGTCCGAAGTTATTAAAGATAAGTGTTTCCTTTACTTTTATGGGTTGAGCAGTCACATTTGAAGTTTAGGGCACATGCAAGCTTTACATATGTTGTCGTATGTATCATTGGTGCTAAGTGCTGCTTGCTTCAATTTGATATCTATCACAATAAGGAAAACGAAATTTTGTGAACGAGACAACAAAAGTTATTCCTTTTTGACTTTGAGATACACTTTTTAAACATGGATTAAAAAGATAATAAACATAAATAAAATTGAAGTCTAATTTATTGAATTATCTATTTTTTATTATTATTGTTTGTAGAGATATTTTAAGCTACTAAATTTTAATTTATAACTCTTTGTCTTCAAATAATTAATTTTAGAATATTGAAATGAAATATTTTCCTGGATGAAGTAGCAGGTTGGTGTGTAGAGGAAATGTAAATGTGAGATTGACTTAAAGTACTAGGATTTTTTATTTTTTTTTCGGTCTGGCTTGAAAGGTTCTAAGTTAAATGTCTTTTTAAACTCAGTTTAGGAGTACTTGGAAAAGCGTTTTGATAGTCAATTAATATATAGGTATGAATTAATAATAACAAAAAAAAATAATATTACTTATGGAGGTACGTCTCTATTTTTTAGAGATGATGTTGGACTTAATCACTATTCCTCAAAACTCATGATTACTAACTTTATTATTTAGGAAGATCTTCACTAATTATCTTAATTAATATTTATTTTAAAGTTTAACAAAGTTATTCTTCAAACTGCACAGGAACCTGGTTTTGTACGGGGTGGTTTTAGACAGACTTTCCTTTCTATACCGACTTTTAATAATAAGATTATGGATAATCTAGTAAAGAATGAGATATTTATTTTATTTTTTATATTTTAATTGGATTTCTACATGTACTTCCTTGTATTTTTTTTTATATTTTAGGTTAAAAAATAAAAATTAGAGCTCTAATTCATGAAGAAAAGAATCCATTATAAGTGAATAGAATTTTTAAGAGTAGTGCATATTTATCTTTAGTGTTAATTATTTTGCTCGCATATAAAAGAATAAAGAAATAAAGGATTAGGAATATTATCTTTTATGTCCAATTTTACACTCATCGTCTTAGACTTTTGTTTTCTCTCTTTAGGAGCTTTATAGGTAGGAGACGGATGATTAGAATGATAACCCATGTTTCTTTAATCATTTATGGATCTCTCTCTTTTCTCCTTCTTTTATTTTCTTTTTGTATTTTCAACGTTTAAATACTTTTTTTATTAAACGATCAAGCGAATTTTATATATGATATCTAATTTGGGCTTGTTAATGAAAAAAAATGATTTCTTTCTCCTTGTATATTACGTTGAATTTGCTTATTGCTTATTAAAAATTAAGAATAATTAGTGGATTCTCTTATGTCAGGATTTTCTAATTCGATTGCTTATTACTTCTTAATTTCATCGAATAACTAATTAAGGGCTCATGTTCTTTTTTTTACAGAATTAAGATTTAAATAAAGTATGAGAGAAATTAGTAAATCAAATTAGATTAAAAATGCATCTTAGAAATTTTAAGTGAAACAAAATGAGATCTAATGTCAATGCTTTCAAATTTGATTCACCTTAATTTCTTTGAGGACCTTTTGTATTTGTTTTCTAAAAAAATAAAATGTAAAAGCAATTTTTTATTACTTCTTAATTTTAATTACTCTTTTTCTTTAATCAGTCCAAAAATTAAATCATCCTTCGTGATTTAAATTGATTTTTTAGTTATAAATTTCGAATGATCATTTTGATATTTGATACTCAAACTTTTATCGTCTAAAAAATTTATTACCTTTAATACATGCCACGATATCATCAATATTTATATACTAAACAGAACTTGTTCTTGCAAGGACTTGTAGGATTATGAAGAAGTTTCCTTTCAAGTGTAAACAGAGATTTTAACTTTCCGTGTAAGGAAAGTTTATTTTCAAGACAAAGGATTTATAGGAGAGAAAAATATATTAAAAAGTTAAATTTATTTATTTATTTATAAGTTAAAATTAAGTTATAAATTAATTTCAAGAAGTTTTCTCTTTAATTTTTCTTTCGATTTTATGTATGTGAAATAATTTTAATTTTTAGAAAAAATGATTTTATTTTAATTTTTATATTATTTATAAGTCTTTATGAAAAAACATTAAAAAATATTATAAAAGTAAAATAATAATAAATTACATCAATAATGACGATAATAATAATATAATATATAGTATCGAGAATGTTAGTAACTATTATATTGAGAATATAATGATATAATAATAAAGTGATGAAATTAATAGTAATAATGATGATATAGTAATACTTGTTAACGTAAGATGACATAATAATTATTAATGCTGACAAAAGGTATGAAAACAATATTAAAAATAATAGTGGTTCTTAGTAGTGATTGTGAAAGAGATGAGCATGATGATAAAGAATATGCAAATAAAAGTGGAAATATCAATAAAAATTGTGAAAACAATAATATATTTTATTTCTTTCTAATTCATTCCTTAAAATAAAAAATAAAATATATTAAAAAACATAATAGAAAATAGGCTAAAAAATCATATTAATACACTGAACATGTATTATATTTTAGCCATTAAACAAATTTATGTAGAAAAGATATCTTTTATAAAAAAAATGGTTAAATAGGGGCGGCAGATTTACCATGATCATGAAATATATTTCGCATTTATTGACAAAGTGAAAATTGTCAACTCCCTTAGACGTTATTTACATATTCAAATAGTGTATATGCTATATGTCTTTATAAATAAAAAATTAAAATAAATTATTCAAATACTAAAACTAATTATTCGTATTAAACAGTATAACATATTATAAATCCCTCTCACATTTATATAATTCTCTGTTACTTTTTTTACTTAAGCATAATTATATGTTATTTTTATATATTAACTAAGAGAAACACGTTTTACTGTATATTTCCTTTTATTATATTAAATGAAATAATTTTATAAAAATATAATTTCATAAAAATAAATAATTATTATTTTTAAATCGAAAATATATAATTACATTTGAATATAAAAATTATGTAATTATTTATTTTATTAAAAAATTATTAAGTAAAATATGACATTTAAATAATAAAAATATGTATTATCTTCCTATAATGATGGTATAAATGAATTATGTTCTCGTTTCTTATTTATAAATATAAATTTAAAATATAAACAAGCTTTAACTACTTTTATTTTATTCAATCATATTTTTTAGTTTTGTTTCACCAGTATTATTTATAAACTTTTTAAAATTTACGAGAAAGGTATTTTAGAAGGAATATGAAAAATTAGTAAATTTATTATAATTAACTATAGGGTGCTTGGAAGTTAGTTTAGATAAAAACCTAGGTTTAGGCTGGATTGGATTTCTATATATTTTATGTTAAACACAATCTAACTTAACCCACTCTTACATATATTAAAAGAACAATTATAAATTAACATTATCATCACTCATCTTCGATATCCACCTAATCAATTGCAAAAAATACAGTAGAATTATGCAACGCACACTATTGATGTGCTTTCTCTCCACAAGGACTTGTGTTTTTGCAAATTAGAATCGTGATATTTCTCTAAGATAATAGAGAAGGAGGCAGTTTTCATTTAAAAAAATAAAAAATTAAAATGCAAAATATTTTAAAATAATTGAGAAAGATGTATCGTGTTATGAGAGTCCTTTATTTAAGGTTATGTGAATCGTAAAACAAATATAAAAACAAGTTTAGAATTAGGTTTGAAATCAATCCTCACCAAATATATATAAAAATAGACTAATTTGAGGCAAATTTAACTTAATTATAAATAAAATCCAACCAAATACAAAATTAAATATATAAATAATGCATTCTTATAAACATCTTTATGATTAACTAATATAAATTCAGCTTTTTTTCTGAGCTTATAAATGAATATTGAGGTTATTCCTTTTAAAATCTTTGATCCTCGAAATGCTTCAGAAGGTACAGAACTCTAGACTGAAATCTAAGATATAAACAAACCCACTAAGCACATGTCAAAAGTGAGTTTAAGGTGCATGAAACAATAATTTATTCATATTATTTGGTTGCAGTCCACAACTATCTAAGTATAATTTCAACAGTTTTTTTTTTTTTTTTTCAGATTGAAACAGCTAAAATTGCAGGCAATCCACTACAAACCCTGTAGGAATTTCTCTACGTACAAGTGTTTTTTCACATATCTCTCGTTTTTTTCTTTTTTGATTTTCTTCATTTGATTCATTTTACATCCGAGAGAACGTGGGACGGAAAATATTAACCAAATAACAACCGACCACGCAGCCATTCCAAGCTCGAAGCACAAAAGTAAGAAAAAGAAACAACAACTTTATCTTTGTTAAGGATTGACTGCAACATTAAAGTTCATACAACTTTTTCTACCCTTTTGCGATTTCCGAGGAAAAAGATAAAAAGAAAAGAAACACTGAGGTTATTTAAAAAGGGTTAGAGAATCTCACTTTAATAACCTTTAATAATAATGGAAACTAAAGCATGGATTGTAGGATTGACACAAGGCCAAATTAAAGCACTTGCCATTTGCCTAACATCTTCAACAATTTGCTTCATATTCCATCTAGTGCTGGATTGTTAGAAGTTGACCTTCATAAGCTACCAAATTTACATTGTCCAATAAAACAACTATACCTATTAATGTATGTGTTGAAAATTTAAAAAAAAAAAAATCATGCAACGATAAACTGGAATATTTCAACCATATACCTTGTACAGAGTAAGCAATCTAATTTTATAATGAAAATGCAAAAAGAAAGAAAAAAAGAATATCCAAATCTGTTAGACAAAATAGAGACAGGAGAAAAATGTGTACCAAAATTCACTCTTTTATCAGACATCACAAGTACATTTAAACCTGGAAGTATCTTATCCTATAATTTAATGATTCTAAATACTAACTTATCTTAATTATTAGATTACAAGAAAATAAAGGAGATGATGGAAAATAGCTCTCATAAATTTATGTTGTAATCGATTCCTCCTTGTATTTTAATTGTTAAAATATAAATTAACTATATAAATAGTTAAATAATTTAAATCATAATTATAATTAAAAAAGTAAATATAAAAATTAAAATTATATATTTAAATAAAAATATGATTTTATTTTTACTTTTTGTTCTGATTTCAAGTTTATTGAGATGAGTCAATCATTGACTCACAGTTTTAAAGTTTTAAACTCGGTTTTACTCTAAATTATGTGGGACTATACCAGAACATTTCTCATTCTAAACATTTTTTGTTATCCATTAAATTTTATATATTTTTGAATTAAAATAAATAATAACTGAAATGTAATTTATTAAAAATATAATGAGTAGTTATTTTTTCTTTAATGAGTTGGTTTCTCGTAGATTTTCTCTTGTACTGTCTTTTGTGAGGTTTTATGTCCCTGAATTGCCATATTATGATGCTTATCGTTGAGTTTTTGTCAATACAAAAATGTGTCATCAGCGTATAAAGGGAAAATTACGTACTCATAATTAAAGTTAGCCCCTCTTTATGTTAATATCGAATTGATTAGTCATAAATATGGCTCTTGTTATCTACTAACACATTTTTCCCCATTGCAGGATTATTATATAACATCACTTTAGGGTAATAAATAAATAACATCATTATAGGGTTGATATGGGCCATGGTTAGGAATTGGATTCTTTTCTCATAATGTGACAACGCAACAATTATATTGTCTTCTTCAATGGCTTCTGTATCCGTTTAACATCCTTCTTCAATTCAGTTTATGAACTTACCCATTTTTCAAGTTTTCATTTTTATTATGAAGTAATGGCCTCTGATATGTAAAACACTAAACATGTTTGTTTAATACGCAAATCTAGTTCTTTTTTCTATATGGGGTGGAAGGATTGTAAAAAAATTTCTGAAATTTTTTCCAAACTATAAATTTCATAGAATTTAGATTCTTAGGAGGGGGAGGGGATAACCTAAGTTCTTAAAAGTGAAAGTGTGAAACTAATTTACCAAACTCTGTACAATTTGAATATTGAATATATCACAACTCTATCAAGAGAGAAAAAGAATGTTACAATGTGTGTGAATTGGTGCATCTTACCAAACTACAAAAGGGACCTAGGACCTATACACAACTATTATACAGCAGATGATTCTTCTTTTGCTTCCTTTTGGTCTCTAATCTTTCACCAGAGAAGAACAAATGGGGAAAACAAACTGGGTGATGAGTGTTGCTCACTGCAACGGTCATGAGCAATGCCAGAGATAATACTATAGTGGTACTTCATCATTAGCATGCTTTTGCTTACCTTGTCAAGGAGTGAGACCACTTTGTGGGCAATGATGGTGCAGCAATCACAACAAGGGCTCTATAAAAATCTCCCCAGAAAAGAACTTTTGAATGTTTCCTTTGCACCGCTTCACCCATTCCTTATGTACACAAAACCATTTGCATGAGTGGCCAAAAGCAAGCATATTGTCAGCAAATCAACTGAGAACATGGCATTCTTATTGGCGAGAAGACTACAGTGAGGCGTGCATGATCAGAAAGGGAATAGTCTTCAGGCCATCTACCTTTCTCCACCTCCGGAGGAGACAGAACTGCATTTTTTACACTGAAACCAATTGTTTGATCCTGTGAATCATTTGCACCCTCATCCTGTTCCCCATTTTTGTTCTCATCACTCTGATCTGGAGCTGTTGAATTCCAGATTTGCTGCTGCATCATCCCAATCGTATCACCAAACAAGCAAGAAACGATTATAAAAATAATAAATTTTGGAGCCTTCTTGTAGTGGTATACTTATGTCAAGAGCTAATTTCAGTATCAGTTACTTTACCAGGAATTCTTTATAATCAAGAACACCGTTTCCATCTACATCTGCTTGGAGCCACAAGTCCTTTATCTCTTCGTCATTTAATCCATGGCAATGCCCGGTTAAACTGAGCTGCATGGAAGAAGAAACCCATAACCATCAGGATTGATGAGCATTCAATGAAATTTTTTACAGTGCTTAGTAACATACCTGTCTAAGTGCTTCACAGAAACCTGAATAGGTAATACAATCCTCATTATCAGCCTTTAGAAAGGCAAATGCATCGCTCTCAGTCAATGAAGCTCTCCGTACCAGATACTGAAAAGTAGAAAATTACGTCAAAATTGCACTGAAATGGAGAGCTATAAAGAAAGCATTATTACAATAAAAGTAATGCTTTCTCCCCTGACATAACGTGTTATACAACAAACTCCACCCCATTGCTCTTTCTGTTCCACAATATTATAGTAGTAATCTACATCTGTACCTGCCACTATCTTTTAACAAGTTTAACTAAGACACCAATTTCAGAATCCTTGTCTAATATACTGAATGTTTTGCCTCACTTCTACTTTTGCTAAAAGAAAATAATGTTTAAATCTTACAGGAAACACCTGTCATCCAAAATTCCAATCGAAGATGGTAAAATTATTTTGTCCTTCAAAATTGTTTTGTGATTTACCTTGAACATACCAAACACTGCTTCACTCCAACTTGCTTTTAGTAGTTTTCGATATTTGTCAGGATTTAGGAGCCAAATAAAATCGACAGCACATATATTTCCCCTATGATTGCGGTGGCTAACCCACTGCACAATGTTAAAAAGTAAATATAAGTGATTGGCACATTATAGAAAAGAAATAAAACACAAGACAGTGCTAAATATATGACCTTGTCTGCATCTGCATCAGTGTAATGATGTGCAGTATCATAAGAAGATACAAAGCCCTGAGACCTCAGGAACTTGTAGACATGTCCACGTTTGCTTCCATTCCAGTCACTGAAATAAAAAGCAGTAAATAAAAGCACGATTCAGGTCCTTCAAACAAAAGAAGTACATGAAAATGAATTTCCAATTTACCCGCAGAGCATGATTGGCATTGGCTTGAGTTGAAAATCATTCTGATAAGATTCTACGTATTGAAGAATCTTGTAAACCTGCAGAAAATAAAATATTATATGTAAATGTAATTCTAAGTGAGACACCAAGGTATGTGATCTAAGATTAGATGTCACATTGATATGCTTAGATACCTGTTGCAGCCGTACAAGGGATAGAGTGGAATCGTGGGGAAATAGCAGGTGAGTGTTAACAATCAAAATTTCCTGCCTAATATTACTGTTTCGCCATTGTGTAAACGGAGAAGCTAGTTCTACATGTAACAACTGAGCTACACGATCTCCAAAGTCATTGAAGTGTAACTCCTTGTAATTAAGAATGTTAAAGTATTCCTTTTGCACTGCTATTAGAAGACCTGCACATTTTGGATGAAATTATATAACAAATTGTACTTCGTAGTTTCTAAAAATCTTCAACTGGCAGTTATGGAGGAACAAAACTAAGCACATGGAAACTTCCGTTCAGAAGAAAATTAAAAACAGAACATATTTTTCCTTTAAAAACAATTCTAGTTGTTTGTGCCTTTTCTAGATAAATACTCTGGTATTCCCGTTTGCCAACTCAAACAAACGAAAAGTCCGGTCTACAATATATCCTTCAAATAATATGATATAAAAAGTTTTATTATTTTAATTTTTAAATTAGATAAAAATTGGCTGGTGAGTTGAAAACATAAATCCAGCCTGACATATTTTAGGCAGCCATGCCCACTTTTCCACCGCACAATTGAAACTCAAAATTTTTAATATTTACAAATAGAAAACACTATTTCAACACAAATTTCAACCCAAATCTAACAATATAATACTCCTTCAGTCTCATTTTGTCTTGATTCTTTTGGAATATTCATCTGTCATTTAAAATGTCAACAATGTTCTTGTTTTTTTCCTTTTTTAATAATATTCTGAGGAATAATGGCATGCAGATTCCCTTAAAAGAGACGGAAGAGTATTAATTGACGTTTCAAGAACAACATTGGATTGTTAACTCAAAGTCCATGAAAAAAAAAGAAAAAGGTAACAACTACCGATGTTTAAATCCGCAAACAACATGTAATTGGAAATAAAGAAGAAGACGAAATTCCGAGAAAACCGATAGCAATAAATCCAAAGAGATTTCATAGGAATTGAGGGACAAAGTGCATAAGATATTATCGTACCGTCCCCACGGTTGTTTGTCCTTCCAAGCTTGAAACTGACGTAACCAGCGTCGCCAAGTCTCTTCTCATACAAATTAACAAGTTCTTCATTTCCAACCCAAAATTCCTGCGAAAGCAAAACCCACGTAATTACAGAATAATAATAAATAATAATAATAATAATATTCCCAGAAGTGAATTTCAGTTTTGACGACACAAACCTGAAGACAGATGATTGAAGACATCTCATTCAACAACCAGTCCAATATCCTGTGATTCCTGGCCAACCAATACGCTCTGTAGTCGCTCTCGCGGCAACTCGGATCCTGCTTCCATTGAACGACAAAAAGAATGAAAATTGAGATTACCCTTTTGAAAGGGTGATTGATTAACATTGTTGGTATCATTGAGAATGTTGAAAAATATAAGAACCTCATCGTTGATGCGCTTGTAAATGGGAGCGAGAATGTTGAACGTTGTGCATGTTATAGAAGGTTGTTGTTGTTGGTTTTCCTTCATGGAAGAAGCAACTGCGAAACTCCCAAACCTTGAAATCCTTCCCATGCTCTTAGCCCACCTATCCGTTCTCATTCTACGTCCAAACCCAACCCACCAATGCTGCTGCTGCTGCCTGCCCCTGAAGATGCGTTTCTTCTTCTTCTTCTTCTTCTTCTTTCTGTGTTACCCACCACGATGATGAAAACGTTAACCGCAATGGAAGTTGTTTCGTTTGGAAAGATGATGATTATGGAGGTTTGAAAAAGAGGAGAGAGAGAGAGAGAGAGGGAAAGGGAAAAAGAAATTAGAAAATGTTTGATAATGGAAAACGTTGAGATTTATTCTCATAAATAGGGATTCCAACTCAATCACAACGAGTATCTTATAGCGTATCACGTTTACCATGCGATTCATTCGTTTTCCCCACATCTTACAATGTTCTTTCAAACCCACTATATTTGAGTTCAACAAGTCAAAAATATGACTCATACACAAACTATAACAAAATAATAAACTAACCATCTTGCTGTCAAAGATATTTCTCTGTCAATCTAGTTTTTTTTTTTTTTTTTTTTTGGGGCAGTTTTTCCTTTAAATTAAATTTTTTTTTAAAAAATTTTTTTTTTTTTTAGATTTAAAT
>Ga0099824_1007385_pt1 | contig 14585 bp, 6 predicted proteins | sample SiratrowhiteBW_FD_76837 | JGI IMG/M metagenome (GOLD analysis project Ga0099824, IMG submission 76837) | Root nodule microbial communities of legume samples collected from California, USA - Siratro white BW | ecosystem: Host-associated > Plants > Roots > Nodule | place: USA: California...
CCTCTCCAGGTTATCACGAGTACACAAACCTCTCCAGGTTATACCAGTCTCAATCTCCCCCTGAGATCAAGACCACTCAAGATTGAAATAAACACTCTCAAAAGAGAGAACAATGAAAGCTCAGAAGGGTTTACTTCACAATGGTGAAGAATTACACAATGGTTTCACACAACCCAAAACTCTATATGCTCTCTATAGCAGATTGACAATAAACACTCAGTATATTTTCTTCGATATATTATATGATGTATTTTTCTTCTTGTTTCTTGTTGCATTTTTTTCAACTTGAACTTGCTCCTCTATATGTAGCTTTCTAAAAACTAGTCGTTGGGATGCTTGAACAAATCAATCTTGACTTTCTGATGTATGGAGCTCAAACTGAAAATACTTCTCTAATTTTCATACTGCATTAAACTTGATTAATTTTGTATCAGAAATAATTTATTATAACATAGAGAAATTATATCTGGGATACTCATCAACAATTTGAATAATTTCTATTATGAACAAATTTGAACGTTAATACACATTATGATATAAAATCAATTTAAATCAAATCAATAACACATAAAAGTAAATAGTAAGAAAACTTATCTCTGTATGGACCATGTGTCTCCTGCTTTAATAATAATGATAATAATAATGTTAAGTGCGCAATGTATATAAGTCATCAAATATAAATCTATACTTCAGTTTTGTTATCATCAAAACTTTATCAAATGATTTGATCCTCTAAAGAGACTTTGAACCGTCTAATGTTCAACAATCTTCAATCGTTTTAATGCATTACTTCTTTTTCTTTGAATACATGCAAATAAGTTGAATTATGAATATAATTTTATGTAATACATATATAATTTGTTAAAGTAGTAATAATAAAGTTTATCTTAACTTGTGTCGAGAATTTCTAATGTTGCCTACAACTATGTGCAATACATTTAACTACATACATGGTTATGGAGTTGTCTATTACACTAAAATCAAGTATTATAAATGTTAATTAGTTTTATGCATATCCATTAAATTTAAATTTAAGATCACATGAGAATAGAAGTTACTTATATAAATCATAGTCTATTGTGATGGATGCTTTAACCTGTGTTTTCCATCAAATATATTATAAGTGGTGTGAACATTGTTAATGAGAGAGAGTACGTTAGTGCAATTGAAAAACAATAATTAAAACATAATTAAAAAATTTGTAATACATACTGTTTTATCACTTTTTTCTTTTTAAATTCATGTGAAACTTACAACCTAATTAGTAGAATCAACTGATAACCATATTGTCCTAGAACAAATAATCAAAGCTCTAAGTAATTATTATATAATTCAAATTTAATCAAAATGATAATTGAAATACAATATTATAAATACTTATTATTATTAACCTACTCATGTAAATAAGTACCAAAATAAACATTTCTCGTCAACTATAGTATTCAATTATGCATTTTATCTATGAATTTATCTTTTCTATTACTTGATTTTTGTACGGTCTGAGACTCCAATAATCCATACACGTCAACCTACTCCTTAAATAATTCTTTAAAATGTTAAAACAAAAATAATTATGTTTATCATACATTAGTTACTAGAACAATTTAATAAGAAAATCACCCTTTAATAATTGTGATCAAAATAACCATCAAATTAGATTTTGATTGTTGAATAACTATAAAATTAAAGTAATAATTAAATTTAGTGACCAATTAAGTTCAAATAATGGGTATCTAACATTAGCTAGCTATCAAGGTTTTAGTCACTTATATCATTATATTCTAAATTTGTATCTAATTAAATTAGAGACTAATTTAGAATCTAGTTATATAAATGGCTAAAACCTTGGTAGCTAATATCTTGACTTAATTAGTCACTAAATTCAATCATAAATTTTATTTTATAATTATTTAACAACCAAAACCTAATTTAATTATTATTTTAGTCACAATTAGCAACCATTTAATGATAGCTAAAAATTGGTGTCTATATAGTTTTTTTTATTTGGTAACTAAAATTGATGTCTAAATACCTTTTTTTTCTTGTATTGTCATTATATTTTTGTATAAATAAAATATATTGATATATTTTTCATTGATTATGTCCAATTAAAAATTTAAATAAGAAAATTACCTTTAATATCTATTTACATAATACACAACTGCAAAACAGTAATAATAATTAATATCTATTTACATAATACACAACTGCAAAACAGTAATAATAATTGCCTATTACAATAGTATATTTTGGTACAAGAAGATATATTTTCTTTTCATTGATTATGCAATGATTCAATTTCTATTCACACTATCCTTAACACTTTCTTAGAATTGATATTTCAGCATTAGAAAATAAGAGCAAATGAGGAACCAAACTAGTCGTAAAAGAAAGAAAACAACTGTGTATTCAAATTGATGCATACCAAACACGATTTAAAAGTCATTAATTTCTTCATGGAGATTTTTATTCAAATTGCATTAAGTCCAATTCTCGTCACAGCAAAATAATATCCAGAAGATCTTGTCTGATAATATCTAGTACACAACTTTTTTTTCTTTTTTTTTCACTGTATTAATCAGTTCTTTCACTTGCTTTGATTTTGAATTTGTTTTATGTGGAACAGATTTGGTGTTTTTTTCTCTCACATATATGGCCCCTGCATTTACCTCACTTAATATGGTTTTTATTTATGGACATACAAGTCTCCATCAACCTTTATGAATTATGAAAATGAAATCGATAGCAAGTGAAGTTATAGGGAAAAGTGATATTAAATGGAGGAGTTAAACTCTGAAAGTGATTGTTAAGAGCATATATAGGGTTTCACAAGGGTATCCAAGATATTATTTTCCCTATAGTCATTGATAAAAAGGGCACTTCATTAGGTGATTTGTGCATAGTCAACAATAAAATGATTTATGTGAAAATTAAATCTAAGCAAAAAAGAAAAGAAAAAGAGGGAATAATTTTTAGAAGCCACACAGAGTAGTTTGTGTAAAATTGCTGGAGACTTGAAGCTTTCCTATTTGAAAACAATTTCTATGGAAGGAGATTTATATCAAATTTTACTAATAGTTGATAAAACTATATTATTTTTCTTGCAGACTACATGTACTTTTTACAAGAAATATTTTTACTCAACTGGGTAAAATTATTATGATGATTCAATTTTATATCGATCACTTTGAGAACATTTAATAACAAGGAGTGAATAATGTTTGTACGTCGAGAAATCTAAGATTAGGAGATGTTGAAGTTAAAGATCGTAAATGAATCTGATCTATTTTTAAATTAATAGTTTAAATCCAACTTACTTAATATAGAAATATTTCTTAAGACTTAATTCAATTAAAAGTTTAATTTAACCAGAAGTCTATTAAAAGATTTATAACGAAATCTATAACTAAGTTAATGAGTTTACTTGTGTCTTTTCTTTTTTCAATTTCATTATCAATGGACTTATCTTAAATAATCTGTTAGAATTAGGATTTCGTGTAAATTAATGCTTAGAAATTTTTAAAAAGTCAATAATATATATACATAAACTACTAAAAAGACTAATGTAATAAATTGTCATTATTATCTATCTGTAAAGCATAAAAAGACATTTTTTTTTTTTTATTCTTTATAACATGAATATTGACAAACGTAGCTATTAGATAAGCCTATTTATGTGAGACCTAATATGCACTAAATTATAGACGTACAATACGGATGCAAATAGGTTAAGTCCTATAACTATAGGTTAAGTCCTAGCTTTTGACTGAACACCCATCGTTCGAGATTGACTTGTCTTGTAAATTAGTTAAAAATTATAGTACAACCTTATTTAGTTATGATAAAGACTTCAATTAGGTCACTTAAACTTATTGGGCATCAACAAATTGTTACTTTAAGTGGTACTGAAATTTTCATTTAAATAAAATTTCAAATTTAAGTTTTAAAATAACATGGGTGATTGGAATTCTTTGTACAAATATCATAATTGAAAAAAAAAAAAACTATCGAGTTAAATATAATATATTGTTGTTGTTGTTACATTAAACAATTTTTATAAAATCTTGAAATGAAATACATTTAATAACAAACTTGAAAATTTAAGCCCAGTTATCTGTACAAGATGTAATCCCTCTATTTGCTATTTTTGTAACATGTCATTTATTAGCTTACTTAAACCTAAATTAATGGATGTATTTGTTCTTATGACATAAAACACATAAAAATATGTAAGGTGTCATTGAAGTCCTTGATCCCAAAATACTTCCGTAATGCACTGTCTGTCGCAAAAAAATCACACTAAGCAAGCGAGCGAGGGCAATTACTTACAGCACGAAACAAGTTGCTTACTGTATTTAATAAATTATTACTTTTATAATAATATCTTTTGTTATTTTTATTTTTTAATTTATTAAATAAATAATTTTTTTCTCTCTCTCATTTGCAAGTGAATCACGCGCTACGTTTATATCTCCTTTAATTTAAATTAGTAGGTAAAGAAAATAAATTTTGTTATAACCATAATTTAAATTTAAGATTTTTATTATTTTATTTATTAATACAATACTTTAAGATATGTAATATAAGTAAGGTATAATTAATTGAAAAAGAATTCATATTGTGTTGAGAAAATAAAGATTATGACCTGTAGTTATAATTTTCTAAAATACTGAAATTATCCTTAACATTTATAAATTATTATTTTCATCTTCTTTTATTTTTTTTTTTATAATAAAGAATCTCTTACGTTTTTTTGTTATTTTTTTATCAAATTATTTTCTACGTGAAAGCTGAATCTTAAATATTTTGTAATTTCTTTTTATAATATAATGTGATTTTGTTTTTTTATAACTTAATTTTTTTTAATATTTATTGATGAAACGAAAATAAATAATATAATAAAAGAAAGTAATATAATAGAAGAAGAATGAAAGAAGGTGAGTAAAGAGAAACTACCAAAAAATAAATAAAAATTCTTATTTTATTAATTTAAAATTAAAAAGGACCTCTTTTAAAATAAGAGAGAGAAAAAAACGGTTAACTTTTTTTAATTTGATTATTTATCTAGCGCATGAATGTGTGTGAGAGAAAAAATAATTATTTAATAAATAAATTTAAAAATAAAAATAACAAGAATATTATTGGAAAATTCATAATTTGTTAAGTGTATGAAGCAACTTGTATCATTTAGGAAACAACTGTCGCGAGCTATGCATGTAAAAACCTGTTTAAGGGGGAAAATGATTAAATTAAGGATTGATATTTTATTATACACAAAATATAAAATTAATCTATTTCCTACCTAAAATATTTAATTTAAAATCTCTTGCTTCTCACTAAGCTTTTGAAATATTTTTTAATTTTTTTTTACCATACCTTACTGGTAGAAATAATAAGATAATATCATGAGATTATGACTTTGAATAAGTTTATTTTTTTATATATCTCAAATTTGTGTTTGATTGCATTTGTGGGTTTTAATAATTAATAATTTCATCTAAGATAAGAGTTAAATAGATTGATTTCTTTTAATTCAAGTGATATATTTTGTGAGGATAAAATCGTTGAAGATTTATTTGAAGAACAAGTGAATTAAGAGAGTCTAACCTAATTTATGTTGAATTTTGGATATTTTAATGGGTAGTGGTTTAATGTACAAAGTTATGGTTTATGTGGAAATTAAACTAAAGGATAGACAACAATCATAGATAAAACCAATCAGTTTTCTTGGGAGAAAGAAATCCATTAGGCGGTGTGCTTATTGCAAATAAAGTTATAAATGAGGGAAAATGTAGGAAAAAAAGTTGTTTGATCATAAAAGTAAATTTTGAAAAAGTCTATCATTAAGTGACATGAGAATTTTTTTTATACCATACTAGATTTTTATGATAAAAAGATTTCTTATATCAACAACAACAACTAGTAAATCAAAATCAAACATAGGGATTCAATTAGGCAAGGAGACCCCAACTTTATTTCTATCTTTTATTGTAGTTGAGTGAGTAGCAGACATAGTTATTGTAGTTGAGTGACTAGCAGACATAGTTAGATAAGAAAAAAATTAAAAATGTTATAGGGTATTAAGACGGGTAAAAATAAAAATAAATCTGATGCACATTAGTAGAAAAAAAACTTTTATCATTTTCTTATTAAGACAGTTAAATGTAAAATCAATATTGTAAAAAATGTTATGGATTTTTGTGAATAAATAAACATTTCTAACGTCGGTTAGACAAAATCTGAGGTTGTGATATACATCTAATTGAAGATAATAGATTATAAAAAAAATATTAGAATTAAAATATGGGGATTAGAATGATGAATGAATTTGGTGGAATGATACTAAGAAATTAATTGGATGTGAGAATTATGAAGGATAATTTGATAAAGTATCTCATGACAAGTAGGTAAGGGAACCAAAAATTTAGGTTTTGGGAAGAAAGTGAGAATAGACAAATTCCACATTTTGAAAAATTTTCTAGGCTATACAGAAATTCTTGTAATAAGTTAGCCACATTTTATGGCTTTGTGGATTAATAATACACGGGAATGGAATATGAGATGGAGACGAGAGTGATTTCCATGATAATTATCTTAAGTAGATACATTTATAATGGAACTATCAAGAAACAAACCACGTGGGCAAGAGGAAGACAAATGGGTGTGGAAATTGTGGAAATTATACAATCAAATCAACTTATAAAACAATGCAGATAATTTGTACGGGGATAACGGGGATAACAAAGATTTCTTTAATTTAATTTGGAAAATAAAGGCAATTCCAAGTACTTTACACTTTGTTTGGAGAATGGTAATGAATAGTGTGCCAACACAAGATAATCTTGGACATACAGAAATATAATTATTCTTGCAGTTTATGTGTCCTTTGTATAGAGGTAGAGGAATCAATTGAACATTTATTTTTTAAATGTAAAATTTGGATCCTTTGTAATAAATGGACGAGATTATTATCAATTTTGAACGACAATAATATGCAACACTGTTTCAATTTTGCTTGTCTGACATGAAAAACAAGGATAATAATATTTGAAAGATAATGTGGGTCGTTGTAATCACATGCATATACGAACAAAGAAATTTTGTTTTGTTTAAAAATAGAAAAGTGGACGGTGAGGAAATTTTTGACTATGCTCAACTAAAACACATATTCTTATTACAAATAAGATACCTAAAGTAACTTTTGCATATTCTAATTGGTGTCAAAGTCTAAAAAGTTATATTAAAGGGATAAAGTAGTTTTTATAATTAACAAGTCTACAATCGTGTAGAAACAAATTTAATAGTAAAAGATTTGAATCACTTTGATTTCTATGATTGAAAGTAAGTGAGCATTTATTGTAATTCATAATAGGTGGGATAAAAAATTGAGATAGTAAAATTCTATTTATGCTACCTGCTTAATATAAGAGTTGAAGCTTGTTCTAAATATGGTCATATCAAGTTTAACAAAGTGTAGACAAGATAACACTCTACAAAAAGTAGTATCTAAGAAGATTGAGGCTTATCTTGATATTACCTATGAATCCAAAACTTGTTACAAGGATGATATTCGATTGGGCTATTATCATAGACATTTCAGATTAACCATAACAACAAAATTGTTGCAAGTTTAAGGCAAGACAATTTTTTCAATCGGGAAGCTGAAGGAAAGACATGTGTGGAGTTTGTCTTTTAATAGGTAATTCAACACAATGTGGGTAGGGATAAAGAGTTGTAGTCATCAAGTTTTTGAAGGCAAAGAGAGCAATTGTCAGAATGCGATGTCCATTTGGGATACAAACCAATGTCATCTTGGAGCGAGGTAGGTTTAGTGTAGGAAAGAAATAAAACATATTCAGATAGTTTACAATTACATATGCGGATAGAACTGCTTTGGTCGTTAACAATACTTCACCTTATTAATATCCTCCAAGCTAACAAGTTTCATGTGTGTGGGTTAAGCTATTATGGACTTGCTGAATTATTACAACACTGATATACTCTTAGGCTTCATAAGAATTGGTTGGATGATATGGCAAGACTCAAGTGTTTGGTCAGGTCAAGCAACTGTGTTTGGATACCAAGGCTTTTGGAAGAACTTTGTTTTTGGATACCAAGACTTTTGGAACTTCAGTACCGAAGGACATATGTAATGTAGTTTGTATTTTGGGTGGAAGACTTTTTTTTGTAAGTATAGAGACTTAAATGTCTTCATATCTTTATACAAGAGTTGCAACATCTGTAAAATACTTTATTTTATTTAATTTATTTTTTTTATAAAAGAAATCAAAGTATTTTTATGTTATGTATTGTATGTATCATGCAAATTTATTATTGTATAATATACCTTCACAATATATGTTTGGTGGAAGCATCACGGATATCCATCAACATTGAGGAAGATTTGATGGATAGGAACTCTTACAAATATATATTTGTGTTGTAAATTTTGCTTATAAATATAAGTTTTTTATATAAAGATTGAAGCACTTTTGATGTCTTTATATATATATATATATATTTCAATTTAAAATGATAGTTTATTCTTACTTTTTTCTATTTTATTTCTAAATTTATTATCATTGTGTTTTAACATAAGAATGAATAATCTATATGAACAAATATTTATAAAAACATATACAGCTTATACTATATTCCTTTTTATCCCTTTTTGTATATATTTAGATACGCACTATATGTTAAATAATATTGGAGAAATAACATAATATCTAAATTTTACTTAATTATATATATATATATATTGGGATATTACACTATAATCTAACCGTTTTCATTATAAAATTTTTTATTTTGTGGCAATGTTAAAAAACCTCTAATCAAGAGAGTTACATGGGACAAATATCCCAGCATTTGAAGCAATTCACAAAATTTTTCAGTGTTTTATGTATATTAAAATGATGCAACAAGTCTCGTCTCTACAAGGAATAAACACAGCAAGGTACCTTGTCTTGTGCGACAAACATGTTCTTTTGCAACTTCAAGACTATTTGATTTAGATCAAAGAAAAATATAGTGATGTAATAAGATAATATAAAAGAAACAAGTCCATAAAATAAAAGAGGAGAGAAGTGTTAACGAAGAAAAAGAAAAGACAACAAACAAAAGGGAGGTATTGATGGGACTAAAATAGTTAAAAAAATTCTCATATAGAAACTAAAATGAGTAGTTTTATATTTTATATTACAATTAATTAGCATCAGTGTCACAGCATCCACTGTTGAGACCAAAATGGATTTTAAAGAGTTGGTATAAAAATATATTGCACAATAGGAACCAAAACGTAAAAATAATTAATGAAAGTATAAGTTAAAAAATGAAAAGTCTACATAACTCAACCACGTCAACATCTACTAATAATATTAAGGTAACTTTTTGTAGAAGATAAATTTAGTTTTCTGGATGTTTAAATTACTTTTAGAAAAAATACTCTCAATAAATCAGGTTTTTGCATGAATGATTTTTAACCAAGTTTTCTACAAAAATATTTTTACGAGAAAGGTAAAATTCTAACTTTTCCTAGTTAAAATAAATTTTTTCAAAAAATACTATATTACTTGTATTAGTTTAATATGGCAATTGATTAAAATTTTAATAAAAATAACATATCTCTATTTGGTTTCAAGAAACTTTATGTGAATATCCAGTAGCAAATTTTACCAACCTAATTCACCGCTCTCCGAGAATAATGATTTCTAGGTATGAAAATTTTCTGACATGCCAAACGTGTCCTAATTTCATTATAATAACAAGAATTATAAAAGGAACTAATTTTATATAAAAATAAAAAAATTATTTTTAAGCATATATATATATATACAGACTAAAAAGTAAAATTTGTACAACTAATCTATCATAGAATAAACATTGAATACATTTTTAGGTCAAATTAAAACTTAAACCCTTAAAAAAAAGCCATATTAAACCTTGAAAAGTAATAAAAAAGATATCATGGTGAAGCAAGCTTCAAGTTGAATAAATAATTAAACGAAATGCATTTAATAAGGTTAATTGGACTTAATTTAATCACCTGCATTTTCAAACTTTGACAAGTGTTTTGCCATGTCTAAAACACAGAAAGCCAAGAAAATCATAAGATGTAGAAAAGAAAATGATCATTTCAAATTAGAGTGTGTCGGTGAAAATACTAAACCACTTTATCAGAACGGCCCACGTATCTTAAAATATGAAGAGTCTTGCCATAGACAATTGGTGTCTAGGGCGAGGTACTGATAGCAAAAAGAGTCAATTTTCTTCATCACTGTCACAGTTAAAAAAGAGGATTTTGATTGATACTTTCCCAGGCTCACAGTGATTTTTTGGTTTGTAATGGAAACGGAATGGTCCTATTTTGTTCCAAAATGTGAGTGATGAGTTTAATGATGAATTGGTGTCATAAATTGGCATCTCAATTAAGATGGCAAATACTCTCAAGTCTTATCCTATCTCAGCTGTATCCACGACCCCATGTTTCTTTAGATGCTATATATGCAAACAAAACGGACAGTCCCATTGAAACAATAGGGTATCACACCACATATTTCCAAAGTTTTCAAAAGCCTTTTTTGTGTGGTTAATTAAAGAGAGATCCTTTAAGTAGGTGTACGGAAAGGGTAAGGCCAAAGCATCATATGGGGACTCCTCACTATGGCATTTACATGTGCTGTCTCTCTTGGACTCATTGTTGTTTTCACTTCAATTCTCTTTTCCTTTTTCTTAACATCACCATTAATTATATTGTCACAAAATAATTACTTTGGTAAATATGCTCAAGTAACTCACCTACACAGTTTTACATGTATACTGATAAGCAAACTGATGAAGTTGGGACAATTCTCATGCTAGCATTCAAAGTGATGTATAAAATTGTCCTTCATGAGAGAAGGAATTCAAATAAATGATCAGGAACTCAAGTACTAGTAGCTCTTATGTATGAAGGAAGCCTATTTGTGTGAGGTAGCTCACCTTTTAATGCTTGTAGATTTCTAGAAAGATATGAGTCTCAGTTAACCAGGATTAATATTACTTCTTATATGTGTATCAAAGAAGTTATATTTTATGTAATTTTGGTAAGTATCTGGCTTTTATTGTGTGTTCTCTCATGATGGAGTTTTTATAATTGTCTCAAGACTCTAGGACAATAATCAACAACTATTATGATACAACAGTGAAGATCACCTAATTCCGTGACTGAATTTATGACAATTGTTTATATCCACCACTGAGACTGCCAAAATTCTGAAAATTTACAAGAAAAAAATGCAGCCGATGAGTACAATTTAGATTTCTCCATTAGCAACAATATCAACCACAATTTATTTCAAGTTTGAAAGTTAATTTTAACCATAGATGATACCCCAAAAAAAGAAAAACAATTAAGCACCACACCAACACAAATAAGCAAGAAGAAACTGAGGCTTGATAAACCTAGCTACTACAAACTAGCCATGCATATTTGTCATATTGCGGAAATTAACACAGCAACTAGTGGAGAATGGAATACCTGCACTTTTTTACCCCTTCAGTTCGTACATGTATATTACAAAAGTTCAAAACTCCTTTCCCTCATTTTGTCTTGTTCAAAGGCTTCCTTTCAATTGACATCACAATGATGGCATGCAAAACGATGAAAAGAAGTCATATGAACATAAACTTACGGTGTAAAATTATATGGCAACTTGTGACAGGAGAGTTGTGTAATCAATGGTTATGCCATGAAAAAGCATGCCACTATGTCAATATAGTTCCCAAGTGCGCACAACAGATGAACTTTTTCTTTTGAGGAGGATAAACCTGGCACTGAGTCATATACCACTTTGGTCAATTTTAACAATAAAAGCATAAGAAATTGAGGGTGTGGCAAGGTCATTAACATAACTAGTGCTTCATTGAGAATGACCTCGGTTGACACAAGACGAAACTGAAGCCAAAGTAAGTGTTTCTGATCATGATAGTCTTGCATGGTGATCTTTATGCAACATTGGGTTTTCCACATCAGAGAAAATCTTTTTTGCGATGGGTGGTTGGGGGGAAGAAAGAGAGAAAACCTACGAATTAGACTGTGACTCACACTAACCCCTTCATCATTTTGATTAATATACATGCTTAAGATGTCATGCTCTTTGATTAAGACACAACAATTAAAATAGTTCACTCTATACACCATAATATTTGTAAAACCTACATCGATACATATTTCAAGCCACTCAATATCATCAAAGTTTGAACGTCTATTCAACTGAATAAATGCTTGTTTGATTCAGTTTTAAATTTAATAATCACGTCTTCCTACCAAATAAGAAAAATTTAAGTATTTTTCTAAATGTTTTAAGTATATATTGCTATATATGCACCTATTGTCAATCTCAACATGTTGAGTACTGAGGCATGCTAATGTTGAAAAACAAAGGGGCTAAAATGAATGAAGATGATGATGATATACAGTGCTACTCACCTTCTATATGAAGGGTATATATACAATTTGATTTTGAAGCTGGATTGTGAAGAAAAGCCAATCAAAATTCCATCCTTCAACACTTCCAAATGCAATATTAGGTGCTGTTGTCATGATGGGGAAGAGGGGCACATGAAGGACTAACTCACTGCAGCAAATAAAGGGTCTCTCTAACAGAAAAGAATGTGACAATTCTCTGAGTTCACACCCCGTGTGTTGTGTTCATGAGTTAGTGTTGCACGTGCCCTGCTTCTCCATCTTGCTCAACATGCACCTTCAGTTCTGATGATCATGTCACTTGGTATAGTATAGCACCTTTTGTGAGCCTCAGAAGAAAAGGAAGAAAAGTTATTGAAGAAGCAGAAAGGTTAAAGAAAGACGTGGTGAATTTTTGGAGTGGAATCTGCAACTTAGGTGGGTGAAGCCTAGTGATGTATAACAAAAGAGGGAATTGAGAGTGTTTTTAAAGGGAGGAATGGGAGATGGGAACAAGAAATGAAAGGCTTAGTTGGGTGCGGGGCCTGAGATTTTAACCCAAACAGCTTGTCACAAGTCATAAATAACAGGACCACACCACTTGATCACTCACATACACACACTCAATTACTGATATACCCCATCAACTACTCCAAAATTAGGGTACCATCTTCTTCATGTACACAACAAATCAAGAGTTTATGATGTGCTTAAATAAAGGATTTTTACATGCCTCCATAATATTTTTACCAGCTTTATTTTTACCAGTTCATTCTAAATATATTTCATTAAATATATTTTATAATTATTAATGGTATATTTATAATGATTAACATTCTATTATCAATCATTATAATTTTTATTTATGACCATAATTTTTATTTATTAAAAATAATTCAACGGATAATGTCATTTAATATATTTTATAATATAATAATTAACAATTTTTATCTATCAATATAATTTTTATTTATTATCATAATTTTTATTTATTAAAAATAACTCAGTTTTTATCTAAAAATATATAAAGACTAATATTTAAGAAAATACTCGCTTAATCTTATATTTATATTTATTCGTGTATATTATTTTTGTGCTTTTATTCATTTTAGTTTATTCCATCTGTAAAGGATCTAATCCATTTTTCATAATAACAAAATTATGATGAACAAAAGTCATACAGTTGTTGAATTTTATGATATTAATTTTAAATTGTTATGTTTTTGTTTTTAGTGTACGATATTGACAGCAAGTTGAATTTAAAATCTGATGCTAATCGTTTAACTGAATATAGGCCTGAATTAAATTTAGAAGTCATGTAAAAAATGGTTAATTTGTTGATTGAGTAAAGATTTCTACATAACTCATAAAATAATAATAAAATATATTTCAATAAACTTAAATTATTTTAATATTTTTCTATGGTTTTGGTTGGTTGTTTCTTCAGATCTTGTGTTCACAGCTAAATTATTCTTCCAGTGTACTCCCACTATATGCCAATAAAATTTAATTATTTAATTTCTATATGATGATATCACATGAACTCATCATGACAGGAAAATATTATTAAACCTTGTTGAGCGTGTAATGCTTTGGAGAAGGAAGACAAAAGCAAATAAAAAAAAACATTAAATATAAATTAGGAAAATAAACTAATCATTTATCAACATGCAGTAGTATGATTAACAAATATTTATGTAAATTGTTATCAGAGTTTTATTCCTCATGTAAAATGTGATCAAGGTTTTATTCTTGAAAGAATAATGTTAGTTGAAAAATTAAATTTTAAATACATTTCAATAATTTGTCTCTAAATGTCAGCCAGAAAATGATTTGGTTTGAAAAAAGTAACCATTTGACAGGCTCACTCAAAATAAACGTTTTTTATTCTCGTTAAAGTTCAAAACTTCCTTGAGAAATCTTCAAGTGAACTTGTAGGGTTGAAGAACCAACCATGTATATAAATTAATATACACAAAATAAATAAAAAAACAGGGAAAAAGAACAAAAAAGAGCTCTCAAAGTTATACATACATACATATATATATATATATATATATATATATATATATATATATATATATATATATATATATAAATATATATATAAATAAAACTATAAAAAAAAAAAAAAAAA
>Ga0099824_1007391_pt1 | contig 14578 bp, 8 predicted proteins | sample SiratrowhiteBW_FD_76837 | JGI IMG/M metagenome (GOLD analysis project Ga0099824, IMG submission 76837) | Root nodule microbial communities of legume samples collected from California, USA - Siratro white BW | ecosystem: Host-associated > Plants > Roots > Nodule | place: USA: California...
AAAGATATTTTATTAAATCTTATGCGGAGAAGTATAATTTGAAATACATGATGAATGTATGAATTTTTATATTCAAGTTTATTATATAAATTTTTATGCAATAAAGTTTCTATTATATGAAAACTAAGGGATGTTACAAAATCAAAAAAACTTAAGCAAAATTCTTTTGGGGTTGGGGTTATGAGATAAGGAAAATAGCTTGGGTGAAATAGAAAAAAGTGTGTACACCAATAGAGGAGAAAGGTCTGGGTATTAAAGATGTAGGTAAACTCAATGCGACTTTGTTAGCTAAGGGAAAATGAAGGTTGGGAGTGGAAGGAGGTTATTGAGTCTAGACACGATACATGGAGGGATATGGTTGTTAAACTAGCATATGAAAGGCAATCATGGTGGTTGCATGATTTGTGTAAGGTGTGTGGTGTAGGAGCCCAATCAAATTGGTTCGATAAAAGTATTAAGTGGAGCTTAAGTGATGGGAGTAAAGTGAGATTTTGGGAAGATATGTGGGTTGAAGATGACAGTCTTAGGGATAAATTCCCTAAATTATACACTATCTCACAATGTAAGGATTGCGTAGTGAGTGATTTAGGTGAATGGGCTAATGATGAGTACAAATGAAACTTTCAATGGAGAAGAGAAAGATTCATGTCGAAAGTGGTATTGGTACAACAACATATTAACATATGTCCAATGGAAAAGGGTCTCTAATAATGAATGTGTATGGATGGAAAGTGAAAATGAGATATACACAGTCAATGAGGGATACAAAGTATTGAGTAATAATCGTAATGTGTTGAGTACACAGATTTTTCAAGAACCTATGGAGACTTAATATACCACCTCCAATACAAATGTGTGTTCGGAGGGCATTGTGCGATAGATTGTCAACTAAGGAAAATTTGGCTAAGAGAGGGTTGGTTTTACAGAGCACTATGTGACCTTTAAGTATGGATCATATTTATTGACTGTAGGGTAGCGAAATCAGTGTAGGATATTTGTGAAATATGGGTGGGGATTACTTCAGTTAGGCATAACTCATTGCATACTAATTTCCAAAATTTCTACATGATGAGTTTGAGTAATAACCAAAATTTGATTTGGAAATTATGTGGGTTGCAATAACTTGGAAAATATGAAATCATCGAAATAAAGTTTTGTTTAAGAATGAGGTAGTGGACAAGGAGAAAATAGTTTGTTTGCCCCAACTTAGGTGGTCATGGATAAAATACAAAGTAAAGTGGGCTAATTTTAGCCATCCTTATTAGTATTTTTGTCCAATGCAATGTCTAAAGATTATAAATTAAGAGATTTAGGATATCTGTAACAATTAAGAGAAATAAATGGAATAAGTGAGGTGATAATTAGCATCTTGTTTATTATGGGGGAGAATAGTTGTATGGTGCATTATTGGTATAGTTAGTAATGGGCAATCAATAAGCAAGGAGACAAATCAAACCTTTGGTTTAGAGATCATAGCTTCCTAGTGAGGGTCCAACGAGAACTCGGTGTGTAGAGGACTTGGGACCTAATACTATGTAAGTTACAGGGAACATGCATTTGTTTTGCAGGTACCAATAACCATTGAGAAGGAAAGGAAAAGCACAAATCATCAACAACAGGCTTGACTCTGTAATACGGATTTACAATATGATAATTTACCTCAACAATATATACATTAGCAAGTGTGATAGGTCACTCTGGAGTGGAAAATGTTCCTTAAGATCGAGTGTTGATAATGTTTTCATTGTAGTTCTAAGACTATGTTTATTTTAGCTTTATTAGGAGGTTCTGTGAGTATGATGATTATATTAGTTAATCTTGTTAGGTTGGTAGAGTAACCTCGTAATACATATTCTTTGTTTTTAGTTCTAAAACATCCTTAAAGTGTTTCATTTTATTTAATTTATTCTTTGGAGTTAAAAAATAAATTAAGATGCATTACTTTTATCAAATTAACTAAAACATTTATTTCATTAATTTCAAATTTGAAGAGTTAATTGCATGAAGAACCAATGTTAAAGTATAATTGAATTGAAAATTTTTCCTTTGTTGTTATTCTATTATTGGTTTTGTATAGAAAACGTTTGAAGACTTAATTAGATGAACGAGTATTCAAACATAATAAATTATGTATTATTTTTTCATTTAGAATTTTCAATCTCCATAAATCTATTTCTTAATCCACTATTTCCGGATGTTATGAATCCCTTTTTATGTTTATCTTCCTTCATTATATACACTTTGGAATGTAATTTAATCTGAAATCGATTTAAGTTTTTGCTATTTCTTAAATTTGTAGACTTAATAGTTTTTTCTACTTTAAGAAAATACTAAACAAAGGTAATAATTAAAAATTAATATTACGTAATAAATGTCAAATTCCTTTAAATTTTACCTAAATTTTCTTTCAATTTAATCTTCACTTCTCATTTTTCATTTGATTTTTTATTATAATTTAATTTTTAATTAATATGTGGATTTTTTTTTTGACATGATTGACAAGTAATTATTTGAATATATTTAATTTTAAATATTTTTAACAATATTTTTAATTTTATAAAATAATAACTTTCTAAATATTTTTTTCAATTTTAATATATGCTTATTATTTATGAAATTAAATCAAAGACACTTTGGTAAATCAAACATTATTCAATGCGAAAGCAAATTTGTGGAGCTGCGAGTAATAAAGTGAATTCTGAATGACGTAGGTGAAGTTATTGAATTGGAATTGCCAATCAATCTCTTTTTCACATCACATTCAAATGATGTAGCTTTTGATAAATTATTCAATCTTTGCCTTTAAATGACTCATTCAAACGGGTAACGTGGCATACACTTGGGCCTATGAATTTGCAAACATAGCCATGATGTTCTTGTGCTACAATACAATACGACACTACGCGTTTCACTTACACTTCCAATCAAAAAAAATTCCTAAAGTCCACCCATCACAAAACAATGCACCAAAATCTGACCCTTGCGGCACTGGTCAATTTTTGACCATTTTTGGGTGCTTTTCTATAATTATGGAAAATATTTTTTAAATGTTTATTTATGGTTTTAGTGTTTGACTTGGCTTGCAATTAGAGAGTAGAAATTCAAATAGTGAAAAATAAGAAAAGAGAAAACAAAATGAGATTGACTAAATTAAGAAAAGAAAATAAAAAATATAAAAAGTTTATTGTTTGAATTTGCTGTTGAGAAGTCACAAATGTACTAAGAGGGAAATGAATGTAGAAAACGAAGCAAATATTTATAAAAAACGAGACAACTTTTTCATAACCTTCTTGCCATATATCTGAAAATTTGAGTTGAAATATGTACATGATTATCTTGCGATACATAATTATGCTGTATCACGCACATTAATTTTTTTTACGTTTTTTATTTATTATAATAAAATAATTAACAAATATAATATTATTAAAATAAAAGAAATAAAAAAATATTCTTTTACATTAATCACTTTAAGTATAAGCTTTTTCCTTAAATTTACTTACTTTCTCTACATCTAAATAATCTTACTTTTGAGTGTCCTTCCCCTTCTTTTTTTTCCATTCGAATTGTAGTGTTAACTTTACTTACATTAGACACTACAAATTTAAAAAGTGAAAAACAAGAAAAGAAGAAAAATAATATTTTTAAAATTAGAGAAAAGAAAATAAAAAAATAGTGAAATTTTTGTCACATATATAATTGATAAAGTAGAATAAAAAAATATATATGATAATTTTCACAATTACTAAAATGACCTTATACTAAAATTAAAATGCAAATGAATATTTGAATAATTGTTACTTGATTTGTCTAAAAAAACTTTTTCTCATTATCGGGGTGGTCCCTATTTTAAAAATAGTAATCATCAATTATTTGAGATTTGAAGGATTTATTAGATCTTTGTGGATGCTTTATTTTTGTTAGATATTTTTAAATTTTAAATAAAACTATTTAGACAATATTTTTCGAATATAAATTAAAGTAAAAATTAATTTTAAAGTAGAAGTGACCTACCAAAAGTAAGGGTGAAAAGAATAAAGTACAAGTATCACTAAACTTTCCTTGTATTTATCTGGTTTTTCTAATCACAATCTTTTGTTATTTTTCATCTAAAATCATTGTGCCCAAATTAATTAAATATCGATAATTTTTTCTAGTTTAAAGTTTAGGTTTAAAGTTTAGAAAAAAATACCTTATATTAATCAAAGTGGATGCTATATATAAGTGTAATGATACAGCTAATTTGAGATTAGAACATTAAACTTGTTAAGAGTTTAGGACATGTTGAGAAGAAGAATTTCTAACACTTTGATAATTTATAAATGTCTTTCTTCTTTAATATACGGATCCTTCTTTTAATGTGCTAATTTTTTTCATTACAATAAATATATCTAATTAACATGTCTCTCTTTAGATGAATAAATAATACTTATTAAATAGAAAAATTCTAGTAATTTATATTATATTATATTATATTTTTAATATACTCTTTATCATTGATTAGAAATTATCAAAGTATGAGTGAAAATAAAAAATGCAACAAACACAATTTTATATAAGTTTCAATCAATAATAAAAGACATTTAAAATTGTATGTTAAAAAATGTTTTGGTAGCATTTGTTTTACAAACATAAACAAATAGGTTGTTGCTCATGTCTTTCATGATATGTTAGGTATTGTATTTAATAGTCTAAAAAGTTGTCTAATTTGAAAAAAGTGACCCACACTTATGATTTTAATTCAGCTGATTGTGCTCTCCATGTGCCTCCAACACTAGCTCTATAGGGACTTATTGGTCATGGATGCAGGGACACTCTTCTTCAAAATCTAAGAAACGTGTATGAAGACAATCACTTTTTCTTTCATCATTAATCAAAAACCCATCCCTTTGTTCGATAACCCATTTTGCAAAAGCCCTTAATTAATGGGGTTGTTTGTCATTTCTTCCGATGTCCTTAACTACCCGCTACATGTTTGTGCAAATGCATGAATGAAATCAAGTAAAAGTGTTTCCTCTGATTTCTTGAAGATTGTAGCCTCCATGTGAATGTAGGATAAGAAACAAACATGATTGGTTGAATTTATAGTAATCTAAGTGGGTGTTACACAAGGATGTTAGTTGGTAAGGACAGTTAAGTAGTTATTTCTGGTAATCCGTTGCTAGGACCAGGAATCCACCAATTGTTTTCTTGGGATTGCTTTTCCATCACAAGTGGAAGCACCAAGCTTTCATACTACCCATCTACTTTTAAGCTTGTGAACATAAAAAAATGGCAAGTTGAAGCAACGTTGTGAGGGGGTTTTGGATTGGAATTTTAAAGTAATTGCATTGCATGGACTGAATTTGGTCATGCATGTGAGTGTAGCATTTGCATCCTTAATATTTTTGTTTAAAAATTGGTAACATGATTGTTGGGCAGCAGTGGATTGAACAAGGTAAGATAGACATAGTATTTAAAATTGGGAGAAAACAAAGTTGGAAGAATATTTCATGATGCGGATCCCAACTGCCATACATTGGTTGGGGGGTTTTGCAGTTACCCATGTTTGGATTAGACTAATCTTGCCATCAAGGGCGCAATGGAATTATTAATTGCAGAGGATTAAGCAGTTGTTACTTTTCAATTAAACTATGCTTAACCACACCCAATTAAACAATGCTTCTATTCAACATAATTTGAGGATCATGAGTGCGGGTTGCGTTGTTATACTTTTATTCTAAAAAATAAGGGGATCGATAATGATGTGTCTTTTTCTAGAAAGGTGCAGAGAGAGGTCAGCATGAAATATCTTCAGGGAAAACAAAAGAAAATCTCTTTTCAAAGAAAATAGTTTATCCAATTTTGAGAAAAAAAAAAAAATAGGAGATTTGCCACAAGTATCTTCTAGCTCATTACATATGATGAAATTAATCTCGTTAAAATATCATAATATCCAACAAAAGAATTAATAATCTACATGATAAACCCATGGATCTTCTACTTCGATATTAAGAATGATAATAGATCATCAACGTTAAGAAAAATCTATTGAAATAATAAGACGATGGGATGACTTTTCAATATCTCCAATACGTTCTTTTTATCTTATTATATCAATCTCGAACTAAGTAAAAAAAAAAAAAAATGAGAACAAAAAATACAGAAACATGATCTTAACAATTTAAAGCCTGAGATTTTCCAATTGCGTTAGCTATTTTCCGAGGTCAGGTTCTAAAATTAAGATTACTGAAATCCAAATTTTAAATTTCCCACTTAAGAATATTTGTTTTATTTTCTATAAAAATACAAATATCCCATATATTAAAAAAATATCTCCTAAAATTTATGTTAAGTCACATTCATCCTTATTCTATGTTTTCGGCTATTGACTTAGAAGGAGTAATACCCCCGAAGACTGATTGTGAGACGGGTTGTTGTCATATAAGTCAATAATGCTCCATGCACGTGAATCAAACCTTTAACTACTCATTCACAAATTTTATTTTCATCAAATTCCATTTAAATGCATGTATAGTTACTTCTCCACCCATACTCAATAACTTGGTACTCATTTCAAACAAATTTCATATATTTGAGTACACTCCAGAGATTCATATAGTTTATTAAATTTATATACACTTTTGTTTTTCAATCTATATGTCGTTTTGGAGTCAAATCATAGTAAAATTATTAAAACAGACAATATTTTAGAAACAATATATTAGCGAATTTGAGTTCAGACCAACATAATCTACGAACAATGACTTTGTTAACAGAGAATGCGCTGAATATAAGTAAATTAAAAGGAAATAAAAAAAAAAAACAGATAAAGTTTTGTTTATCACTAATTGGCATTATAGTAGGGTTTAAAGTTGCTTTCCAAATTAATATGTAAATAAAGCATGTCTATTGTCGAATTACCTCAAACTGAAATGTCAATGTCAAACTAAATGTCATGTTAATCAATTATAGTGCAAGTGCTGAACCTGATATCTTGTTATTTTCTTGCAATCATTCCTCGTGTTCCATAAGACTATGATTAAGATGAATGGTAACAAAAACAAAGGAAAATGAGTATTTATGTATGATATTATTAATTAGTGTTAAGCATGTTCAACCATGTGCACACATGGAAGATCGCTGCCATGAAAAATGGTAAATTAAGTGGAGATGATTCATGGTTCATGGTCCCTCCCATGTGTAGGTCAATCCCAGCACAAGGGTTTCGATCAATTTCTGTGATCTGATTATTAAGCAATTAATTGTTGAACTCTACTCCACTTGACCTATCTATTAATTGAATGTGACTAGTCTATGGTATATGACATACAATAATAACATTAATTGCATTTGAACTTAATCATTGATAGCATTTCTCTTCCAAACATGGATTTGATTCTTCAACCAAAGCATTTAGTAAATTTGTTGTTCTTAATTGCATCATGTTTATCTTAGTTCTTAAAGTATTCTTAAAAACTTCAGAATCCAATTAAAAACTTAACCAGTGGAAGAACTAAAGTTCCTGAAAGAGGTGTTCTAAACAATATTAAAGTTTGTTGAATTTTTTAAAGAACCATCTAACTCTTTGTAAAAAATGTACAAAATTTTCGTTGACCTTTTAAGTTGGAATGGAAGAGTTTTTGTTTAGGTTCATAATTAAATATATCTAAGATTCATCAAATTAGTATTAAGAACTTATATATTGGTGATACTGTTGCGATTTTAATTTCGATAAACAATGGCTGCGCATTCCATGTGCTTGCTGCAACACCAAATACTAATTGTAATTGTAATTATAGTTCTTTCATCCTTAATTATTATTGCCTTCGTGCTACACTTGCACTTAGTTAAATGTGCATGTTTATTAATTTGCTTGGTTCACTCATATTTCAAAGGCATATTTAGGTTACAAGCACGTGTAATACCCCTTCTCTTGGGTTTTAACCTATTTATTTTTCCTCCTAATCAAATGCCATACATGTGTTCTGTTGTCTCTCATAATATGCTCAAATTCAACCATATATGGAAGTGGAATTTTTGAAAAGGAATATATTTTTTTTCACATGAAGATATAATAATTTACACATTTCTTTCGTCCTATTTTATTTGATGTTGAAAGTTTTTGTTATTACGAGAACTAAGAAATACAATTAATATTTACAACTTTATAAAATAATATAAGCATATTTTAATATACATTCCTTATCTTTTATATAAATTAAATTCTTACTAATTATATTTTTAAAAGGAGTTTTTGTCATTTACCCTCTTTAGTCTTTTCTGCTGAACTTTGAATCCTATATACTTCTTCTACATGTACATAACTACATATCCATCCATATTTAAAAAAAAAAAAAAAATTAACGTCACAATTTATTTTGTAATATCAATTATTAATTATGTTTCTTTTTTAATTTTGACAATTAGATTTTAACACATTAATTACATGTGACAGACCTCATTTTTTAATCTACACTAAATTGTATACCCATTACCACATTTTTTTTCTAATATCTCATTGTTTTATATTAGAGTACAGGTGAACAAGAAAAAAAGTTTGTTGAGTGTAACCAAGCTAAAAGCTCAAAGAATATTAATGAAAATTTTCCTTTCAACTATATTCATAGCTGCTGATATTGGTACAAATAAAATAAGAAAATATATTACAAAAACAACATTTAAATATTTTAATTAAAACTGTATTATTTTAATATTTGGAATATAGTTATATTTCCAAAATATTAAGTTTCTAATTTCTATAATTGATTCGACAAAGAAGTATATTAGAAATGAAGGAAATATTTTTTTATTTTACCTGATTAAGTTTGTTTTGTCCAGCGTATGATGTCTGAATATTTATTCAAAATGTTTAAAGTGTGAGATACAGTCATATAAAGCAACTCTTTATCTACAGAAGCATAAAATATATCTTAAAGTTCAAACTTTTTCAAAAATAAAATAGTATAATCAGGTAATAACATATGGGTTATTTTCTTAATTTAGTATAAATTAATCTATAGGAGAAGATATTGATGTAAGTGATGAGATTGAAGTAGAAGTTTGAAGTAGTCGTACTATTGTTGTACATAAAAACCAACTTTTGATATCATATGTCATTCTGCACATTAAGATGAGATGTGACTGTGATTATATATGTCTCCCAAATGTATGAACTCCACTTTGTGTGTTATCGTTATATCTGAGCCGTTTCTTGTGGAATTCTTATCATAAAATGCATTATATATGCCTATGCATGAATCCTCAAATTAAGTGGGTCGGTTGGTTTGATTGGTGCTGCTGTGTACGTAAGAAGAGCATTTCAGAAACTCCCATACGCGTTACAACCGTTAACGATGAATCACAATGCATATATATATACATATATATAAATATGTGTGTTTGTGGCACGAGTAAAATTAATACAACAATTCGCAGGCTCAATTCATTCACTATTAACTTTAATTAATTATTCCAGTATTATTTTGGTATATAAAATTTTTAAAAGTAGTTCGATTTCTTTTTAACTCTACCTAGGACTTTTTATTATTTTTTAATATATCTTAATATAGTGGAGTATTACTATTTTATATATATTTTTTAAGATTATTTAATAGGTATTAGATATTTATAAGTGATTCGAACATAATTTTGATGATAGATAATAAATTTAATAAACCTAATATTATATTAGAAAATAAATTTAAGTTAATTATTAAAAATCATACATGGAACAAAAATTTAATAAACCTAATATTATATTAGAAAATAAATTTAAGTTAATTATTAAAAATCATACATGGAACAAAAATAAATTTAATAAACCTAATATTATATTAGAAAATAAATTTAAGTTAATTATTAAAAATCATACATGAAACAAAAATAAGACTAATTTACAATATATAAGTGAAGATAATTTTTATACTTTATCTTAAAAAATAGATTTTAAATCTAACTCAATTTGTAACATGAAATTATATCACTTATATACTATAAATTGACTTTATTGATAAATGATATAGGGTCAACAATTTCTCTTTTTCTTTTCAGGATGAGATTGTCTAACTTGTGCGTGAAATTAGATATTTATAAATAATTTGATAGTAGTCCAATCTAATAACATGTGACACCATATGTTAATCAAATTTTATTAAAATAGATTCTGATATCATGATAAAAAAAGTGAATTTTAAGAGTAACTTAATCTTATAAAATTAGTTTAAAAAAATAAAATTTTATATATTATAAATTGATTTTATCTTTAATCAATATAAAATCTCAAATATTATAAGTCAGAATTTAACAAAAACAAATGACAAACATTAAATAAATGTTATATATTGATCAATCCAGAAGTTAAAATATGAGAAATAATATATATTTACATTATCGAGTATGGAATAAAAGTTTAAGTTAGTTAGTTAATATATATATATGAGCTAAAGAATATCAAAAATTTGTTCTTTAGTTTATTATTAAAAATAATTACAAAATAATTATTTATTTTAAGTTATGGTAAGACGATGCTTTTATAACATTGGTTAAGGAATCAACTAAATGAAACATTTTTTTTCTAAAAAATTACATGAAAAATCTTAGGTGACTGTAATGTTACCATTCCTGATAAAATGAAAAATCACTTTTACTTTCCTTATTTTAATAGTAGAAAACAGGTGAAGGGGCCACGTGAAAGTTTGTGAATCGATTTGTCGGGGTTAGTGTGCTAATATTTTGTTGCCAAGGAAACCTAAATGTAATTATGAATTTATGACTATCTACATTTATGGCTTTGTGAGTGAATCTAAATCATTAACACCTGCCGACTCTTAAACAATACTAAGATTCCTGTTTAAGTATTATTTATTTTTAATGATTTTAATTATTTTCACTTTATTTAATAATTTTGTTTCCAAATATATGATCAAAATAATTAAAATTTTGTTTTCTTACTTTTTTACTTTTAACTGATAAACAACATTGTATTTTTAAAGGTCATTAACAAAAAAAAAAGTTGGATTTTTTAGTTAGCAGACAAATTAATTAATCATACTTATATTTTAGTTCTTTTACAATATTACTTCTATTTAAGTTTGAGGTAGAGATAAAACTGTTAGGATTTAATACATACTAAGTTATTGAGGAAAATCATACTTCTTGATAACTTTTTTTTGGGGTGAATAAAGTATTTATAAAATGAAAGTTAAGTATAATTTTTTTAGATAGTTATATTATGTTGTAGAGATTATATTAGTGTAGTGATTGATTTTGTAAAGAATTGAAACATACCAAGTGTTATTATGTTAGAGTCTACACGATTGTAGTGATTGATTTTGTAAAACATTAAAAAAAAGGTTATTTAGAGACTAATTTTTAGTTACCAAATGAAATGGTTGTTAATTAGGACTAAAATAGTCGTCAAATTAGATTTTGGTTGCTAAATAACTACAATATAGAAGTAGTGATTGAATTTAGTGACCAATTAAGTCAAGATAATTGATATCTAACATTAACTACCAAGGTTTTGGTGACCTACATCATTAGATTCTAAATTATTCTCTAACTTAATTAGATATCAATTTAGAATCTAATGGTATAAGTCGCTAAAACTTTGGTAGCTATTGTTAGATACTAATTATATTGACTTAATTAGTCACTAAATTCATATTTTATATTTATTTGACAACCAAACTCTAATTTGGTGACTATTTTGGTCTCAATTAATAACCATTTCACTTAATAACTAAAAATTAGTCTCTAGATAACTTTTTTTTCTTATAGTAAAAGAATTGATATAGGAAGTGTTTTCATAATTTATTCCTTGTTTATTATTAATAAAAAAATAGATTTATTAAAAAGTTTACTTTTGCGCATATGTTTTTACATACAAGTAAATAAGAAATTCAACCCTAATCCCACGTGTAAGGTGATTAAATTGTATATTACTATTTTGGTGACTCATACTTTTATCTAATCAGACATCTTAGCTTAGTGCTAGTAATGTTTGACCTGGAATTTACTTTGAATTCAGGATTGATTACCGCATGCCAGCAATTGTGTGGTTCATATATCTATATGAACAAGAAATGTTATTTTTCATCCAATTATATTTACTATTAACTTAAAATATAATATTCTTCTATAAATATATTAAATTGTTGAGAAATTGAAATGGTGGCTGTGGTAGATGAACCCAAAACAAAAATTGTTATTCACTCTGTCCCAGATTAAAGTTTTTACACACAGATTTGGTGATTAAACAATTAATATAGACAGAATGCTTAAAATCCATTAAAATTAAGATAATTTATATTAAAAAATAGAATGTCTTAAAAAAATGAAAATATAAGTTTTTTTTTAAATAAATTATAAATACTAAAAGTATAGATAATAATAATTGGATCTATTTGACAAGACTAAAATGTAATTGATATATTAATTTTTAGTTGATAATTAACCTAGCTGTTGGCTGATAATTTTATAAGTTTTAAATTAATTATCTAGTTTATTAGGTCAAAGTAAAATTAATTTTGAGAAATTAGTTTAAAATGACATAAAAAAAATCATTACTTTAAAACTTATGTTTTTTAAAAAGATTATGCTACTATGTAATTGTAACTATAGTTAATAAGTTCTTTATTTTATTTTTCAATTTAAATTATTTTTGTAAAAACGTGAAACTTATATGTAAGGATGGTCCAATAGCGATCCGATAGCGAATAGTCCGATAGGCCCAACATCCTTGTTAAGATAGACTCTAATACTATATCAGAAGTGGACTTTATATCTAACTCAATCTTACAAAACCAGTTTCTAAAATGAGATTTGCACATATTTATAAATTATTAAAATGTCTCATTTCTAGTCGATATTCAACTTTTTTCATTATATATAGTTTGCAATTAAAATCATGTAATAAAATATTAATTACTTTAATTTATAATGATAAACATTTTTAATTTGAATTACATAAAAATTAAATAATAATCTAAAAATTATAAAAATAATGTAATAATCTGTGATTGAAAAATTAAAAATAAGTAAATTAAAATAATAAAAAATATTAAAATATAAATAATAGTAATAAAAGAATTAAACAAATTATTATAAGTTAAAAAACTAGTTCAATTCCAGAAATAAGTTACTCTACTGTTATTATAAAATATTTTTGTGTTAATCAAAGTAATTTATAAAGTAATTAAATAATGTAATAGTTACATACTTAATTTTGAATCGGGTTAAAAAATAGAGCCCAAATAATCTGGTTAATCATTTGGGAAATGAGAGATTGGATCATGGAGTGCGTAACATGCGCTGCAGCCGACACGTTAATCGCATAAGAATGTTGCATTAGTTTATGCATCTTAGAATAATAACTTATTTGAAATAAAGTTTTAGGTTGAATTTTAGAGTCATCCATGACATTAAAGAAGAGAGTATAATATTGAAGCATTGGAGGTTATAGAATAAAGTATTTAACAATGTTGAACTTATAGAGAGGATATCGTTGTTAGCACCCATGATAAGCCGAAAGCCAGTTAATAGTAAACAATGTGAAGTTCTTCCTTTGAACCAAAAACAAACACACAATCTCTCTCTCCTCACACCAAAAACAAATTACTAATATAATAATGTGAATAATATATTGTAGTTGAAAAGAAGAAAATCTTTCTGCTGCAGATACGCTCTCATTAAAAAACAACACAAGAGACCTAGCCATGGTTTGTCTCCTAAATAAGCTATAAACTATAATTTTTATCGCAGGTATATCGTGGCTCTTAATTAGTCTCTCACCTGGTCTCAAGTGAATGTATATGTATATGCATATGCTATATCGTTCACCAACTTTTCAACCTTCAATCATCTTTATTTTTTAACTGCTTTTTTCTCTTGCAGCCAGTTTTGAATAATGATAAAAAACATCAGCTCCATAATTCAGAGGAAAGCCGTGAGAGAGAAAGAGAAACCATGTAAAATGAACAGTTGAAAACCTGCGTCACGAAACTTATAAAATATTGTTTTGAACCAGCAGGCATTTAAAGTAGTGTTATAGAAACTCAAAATGTCTTATTATAAATAATACATATTATACCCAAATAGTTGAGTTAATTAATTTTAAAGCTTACCTTCCTTGTATAAATAAATCTCAACATAAAATCCAACTTACATGTTTATGAGAAAAAGGTTATTACATATTGCATATTATATTAGTCAAATAAGTTAATTTTTTGAACTTTAATACATAAAATAATATTTTGAGTATTTATATTATGGGTTTTAAAATGTCATAATAATCTATTTCCTCTTCTTAATTGTCAAAATTTATAATATAATACAAAGTTAATGTAAAACACATTGAAAGTCATAAATAGTAAAAAAAATTGGTACTAACATGTTCAAACTTTTATATTAAAATGCTCCCTTCCATGCCTCACGGAACCTCAAAGTGGCTCTATTTTATTATATTACATTCATAAACTAATTTCATTTATTTAATATCCCTATCTTTGGTGTTATTGAGGTAAGAGATATGGTTTCTATTTCTAGTCTATCTATTTCTAGAAATGGAAAATGATGCAAAATTGAAAATTGAAAAATC
>Ga0099824_1007396_pt1 | contig 14570 bp, 12 predicted proteins | sample SiratrowhiteBW_FD_76837 | JGI IMG/M metagenome (GOLD analysis project Ga0099824, IMG submission 76837) | Root nodule microbial communities of legume samples collected from California, USA - Siratro white BW | ecosystem: Host-associated > Plants > Roots > Nodule | place: USA: California...
AAAAAGAAAAAAAAAAAAAAAAAAAAGGAATTTAATTTAAAATTTGGATGGTTAACCCAAAAACTGTTTAATAACATTAATAATTTTGTTTTAAAAAAAACTTTGAAATTGATTTAAAATTTATTTTTTTTTTTTTTTTTTTTTTTTTTCTTTTTTCAGATTTAGGTCATTCTCAACAATAACTTCTATTCTTTATTAACTGTTATATTTCAAGTTAGACAATTGACCTTGCCCGTAATATAAACTTATTCATCTTTGTGCAGCCTAAATTCAATACAGCGTATGAAGTGAATAATCAAATTACACGAACCAACTGCTGACCTGTGGTGTTAACATCATTTACGGTTTTGCTTAAAACAAAACTCCCATGTTTTGTCTATGTATCCGTAATGTTATGTGGAATTTATCTTAAAAAACATATATTTGCGAAGACCACGTCTGTGTAAGCTAGATATTCAGTCCCCTTTTAAAACATATATTTGCGAAGTCCATGTTCTTGTAACAAACATTGTCATCTCACCTCTGTGGAGACAAACTTTCACTCTATTGACAACTTCAGTTACTTATCACTATTAGGTTTACACCTTAATCAAATCTATGTCTAATTTCGTTTGTAGTCTAACTCAATGAAAACACCAATTGTTATGATTTAAACACAAGAGGAGAGCTAATTTAGAAGAGTGATTTATTGGGTGTAAGGGTCTTCAGACTCAAATATCAAGTCAAGTAGTTTATCTTACTTAAAAGTGAGACTCCAACTCCAAACACTATCATCAGAAAAGATCGGGAAAGGGCGAGATCAGATCAAGATAAATACAAAAAAAATAAACTAGTTCCCCCTCTTTTTCTTTTGCTGATTTACTGTAACTAGTTTTGTATAGGATCATGCATCATGATTCTGATTACTGCCATTTCTTTAGCTCTACTGTTGAATTCTCCGCGCGATTAATTGATCAAGATGAACGTGTCCACAACAAACTCTTAGATACACTCTTTCAAACACACTATTATCAGATAAAATTCATTAGAAAGAAACTAAGAATCATAAGTGAGACCAACAAAATTTTGTATTTTCCAATAGATTTTAACTAATAATGAAGTGTGTTACAGACATTTCTCCTCGGTTATAAATGCTTTCTGTTTTCAAAACAGAGGAGGTTAGAGTTAAGGCTCCAATTCAATAACCCGAACCAAGACACTACTCCAACGGATATGTCCCATTCAATTACCCAAACCCAAAACAGACACTATTCCTACAGTTCAGTTTTCTTCCACGCTCGCAAGAGAAAATTTACCTGCACCTCTAAGTTGAATGATTAAATCTCACATGCATTGTGTGAAACAGGGAGTTAAACTTCAATTTTTGGTCCCTAAAATTGGCATCAATTCAGTCCTTGGCATTACTAAAGGTAAATTCAATCCCAAAACAACTGATCAATTAATAAGTTAGGGAGTAAATCGACTAACAGTTAGCAGAAGTTGCTGGAAATACGAATATAACAAATTAAGGGATGGTTGAGACGTAAAGGAATAAATTTCATGTCTTGTGAAAAAGGTGGAGCCATTGAGGCACATACAGGCAAAAACAGGAACGCGAAAGAAAAAAGTACATTGCACTTCAACGATTCAAGAAGACATAAAACGTAGCCATACAAGACATACTGGCGAAGAAGGTAACATAGTCTGAAATTTATACATTCAGTGAAGGCTTCGAGAACATGGATGAAGACAAAGCTTATTACGAAAGAGGGAAAGCGATGATGGATCCAACAGTTGAGACTAGTGGTGATTTTCGGCTTTCACCTGCAAAAGATAATAAATCACATTCGATTAACAGTGATAGTGTGTGCATAATGGGTGAATTTAATAGGAATAGGAAGAATAGGGGGAAACCCTAAGAAGAGGAAGAGAAGAGTACGTGAGCATGAGAATCGGCATTGAGGCGATCGTAGACTTGTTCGCCGACGAGATATATGCCAAAGGCGACGATGCCGATGCCAAGGCCAGGGGTGGCGTGGCGGAACTGGTTGATGAGCATAGGATGCTTCCTCCACGCATCCCTTCTTCTGAAGAACTCTGCCGTATGTTTTCCCGATCCCATTTCCTCTTCCGATTCGATTCTCTCTCTCTCTCTCTTTCTCCCCCCATTTTCTTTCTTTCCATCTTTATTGGGCTCACCCGCCCCAGGCCCAGGCCCGGCATTTGCTTCGTGCTGCACCATACACCATATCTACTCAGGAAATGTCTAAAGTGCCCTTGACACCACCAACTCTACCACCATTATATTGCACTAACCATAGTCAGACATCACGGCTGCGCTGAAATAAAAATACTAAAGATATTTATGGTATTTTTGTAACGGTATGGTGCAGGTCAAAATTGGCATGGTGAGGTAAGCATTTGGCAAATATTTTTATTCATTAAAATTGACGGGAATAGAAGTGGGCCTTTGGTTTTGCAGTGGATGAAGCCCATGAAGAAATAATAACGTTCGGTTGGAGGTGAGAGGAACAGTGAGGAAGTAGCAGAGTGAATCAGAGATGGCGGCCTTTGCATTTCCCTTTCTCACCCCTCTCCGTTCTTCGTATTCTTCGTATTCTCCGTCTTCTTCATCTCGCCTCTTTCCACCGTTGACTCACAGACTCCCAAACACAGGCAAGTAACTGAACGCCTTCTCTTTTTCTCTCCCTGTTCCTCCTTGCTTTCTGTCTCACTTTTGCTTCTTACACATTCATCAGCTGCTCCCACTATTCCAATCTGTTCAAAGAGAAATGCAAAATCAAGCCTCATTTCCTGCTCTGCGCAGTCTCAACCTCAACCTCTGCAAGTCAGTGCTTCGATTCAACTTCCATCATTACATTATATGAATGAATTAGTGATGCCAATGTGTTATGTAGGAACAGACGGTGGAGTCTGGTGATGATGTTGTAAGAGAAAAAAGTGTGTCGGTTGTACTGTTGGCCGGAGGGCAGGGCAAGAGGATGGGGGTCTGTTCTCTTTCTTCCTAAATTCCCATTTCTCTTCAATTTTTTTCTTTTCAAATTTATTTCATTTCATTCTATTTCTTTCCTATCACAGGCTATCGTACCAAAGCAGTATATTCCTCTTTTCGGTCAACCCATTGCTTTGTTTAGGTAATCCTATCTTTAAGTCTTATGTCATATGGCTTCAATTCTGTATTTCAACAATCAATGCATGCCAACCATATATTATTGCTTTCCGTGTACCTTCATCAACACTGCATAAACAAGTCAACTCTACTACTTCGGATTTGTTACTCCGCTCGTGCAGATGCTTTTATATCATCTTTTATTTCTTTCTGCTATAATGAGCTCCGGATATGCCAATCCTGTGCAGTTTCCACACTTTTTGTCACATGGTTGAAGTGAAAGAAGTCATTGTGGTTTGTGATCCTTCATACAATGACGTTTTTGAAGGTTTCCCCCCACCTTTAGCTTTGGTTTCTTTTGCAAACGATGTACTTCCCTCTTGGTTATTAATGCTCTTTTTTTGCTCAGATGCAAATGGAGACTACGAAATGGAACTCAAATTTGCACTGCCTGGAAAAGAAAGACAGGATTCTGTTTACAATGGCCTTCAGGTATGTGCAGTTTTAGAAATCTTAATGATGGGTTATTTTCAAGCTTTTTCTGTCATTTCATTAGTTTAATTCTACTTATGTCTTATTTTATTCTTCCCAATGATCATTAGTTGGGAATGGGTAACCTGACATCAACCCCCTTCCTCCCCTAATAAAAAGGAAAAGCAATCTGAAATGTGGTTGGATAACCAAGATCCTGTTGGCCAAGACAACCGTTTTCTTGGAAATCTTTCGAGATAACGATACAGATAATTGCAAGGCTGTCAAATTCTCAAGTTAACTACCAGAATCTTAAAAGTTTACAATTCTAGGTAGAAAAAACTAGTTAACTCGCTGCCAAAATCTTTTCTGGATATATTTGGGCAGGGACTGAACTCGATTGAATGAGATTAATGAGAGAGGGGATATCGCCCGTCTAATGCAGAAAAAGGGTTCAGTACATGCACTAATGTTATATATTTGCCGCCCTTGTAAATTCTCATCTTGTATCCGTTTTTACCGATATACAATCGTCAATCTTTTACTCCCTGTACCGAGATACATGTTACTTTAGATTTATAATCAATGTCAGTTTCTGTATACTTTTTTATAAATTATGCCGGGTCAAAACTTAAAGACATAAAATAATTTTACCTATTAAAAATGTTTATTCGTGCTATATAAGAAGCTGATTGACGAAATATCAAATACTGTATTGTATTTATTCTTCTACTTCAGTTTCGAGTTTGTCTTCTCTCAAATACTACTTCCTTTTTCAACCTTCAAAGAAACTTACAGTTTAAGAGTAAAGTTAAGCAACACGTTTTCTTTATTAACTTGTGCTTATGGTGAGTCTTTTTTTCTTTATTTAAATATTGCATCATATTATGTTTCTTTTCTCATATTAAGATTTAGTTCTTTTCATATCTTGTGTCAATTCCCCCCGTTCCATTCTTGAAAAACTCACATAAAGTCTTAGTTAAGAAGCGAGTTGGTAAGTTTGAAATCAAATGTATTTCTTGCCCTCCATTGACCCCAGCGAGTTAGTGTTTTACTGTGGCTTAGATATATTAACTTCTTTTTGAAAAGTTTTCCCATAGGATCTTATCTTTTTCACATTTATGTATGATTTGGTCATTTATGTAGTTGAATCCTATTTAGTTGTAATATATTATCACACTTTATTATTGTGGTTTGCTACTTAGTTTTATCATGGAGTTGAAAAGTTGAATTATTAAGAATATTATGCTATGCATATATGTCATTAATAAGCTTTTTAATATTATTTTTTATAATAGATTGACTCTTATGAATTTGAGTTGATTCTGCTGGAACTCCACAAGCTTACATAGGCACTCAAGTTTGACAACCTTGTGTGTTATTAATGAGTTGTTGATACCTTCATCATTGAATTATTAGATGTTCTTCTATTTTTTTTTGCAGGCTGTTGATCAGAACTCTGAGCTTGTTTGCGTTCATGATTCTGCAAGACCTTTGGTGATATCAAGTGATGTAAGAAAGGTCTGGATCGAATACATTTCTCTTGCACAAATTTAATTCCAATGCTCTTGATTTTTTCTGAAAGTTAAATTCATTAAGGAAATTTAACAATATTTCATTAGTTGGGTATGAGGAAGATACAGAAGAATTCATGTCTTCTAGTTGTAATGTAATCAGGAAAATGTCTATTTTATATTAATGTTAGTATCAGGGATGCATGGACGCTTTAAAATGGTAGCCCTAGCTATGCTGTGTTGATCTGCATCAAGCATGTATCCATATTGGACATCTCACAGACACTTCACATAGTCTTAGCCTGGCTGCATTTTATAATTTTTTGTTATTTTTAATCTTTTAAGTGAATACTACAAATTGGAATTATATAATTTTGTGGATTGTAACATTTTATTATGACACATAATTTTGTGTTAAATTTATATTAATTTAAGACATTTTATTCTAGTCATTTTTTGTCCAATGTTTCCTAACTATATTCCTGTGTTTGAATTGTATCATATCGGCGTCCTGTGCAGTATCTTCACCTTCTAGGATAGTGTTAGTGATTTAAAAGGAACGAACAAAAGCTAAAAGAAACTCTGGGTTGTTATGAACACCACAATCACACTATAGTCCACATATCATGTAGAAGCTTTCATGCAATTTGGATCCACATAGTGACGTTATGTATCTGTACTATTTTACTGGATTTAAATAGTTTATCTGTATTTGGTCGGGCATTTTTCAAATTTCCGAATGTCTATTAGCTAACCTGCCCGTACCCTTCCTTGTCTTTGGGTTTCTCTCTCGATATACTATTCAATGGATCACGTAAGAGGATGCTTAGATTGCTCTTTTGTATTCTGTTTTAGGTCCTTAGAGATGGATTATTGAATGGAGCTGCGGTTCTTGGTGTCCCTGTGAAGGCCACAATCAAAGAGGTATTTAGTATTTTTTGTAAGCGAATGTCAGTTTCCTCCATTAGTTTAAGTGGTTGATAATTGTGTAAAATTTCAAATCCAAATGTGATAAGCAACTATATGCAAGAATCCAGAGCTGTGTATTTCCTTTGAGTCTTAATAGCGGATTACTGTTCATTAAGGTTGACTACATTTTCTGTCATGAATTCCAACAACTAACATTATCTTCAAACCTTGATTTTTTCTTTTATATTTCCTCTCAATCTCTCTTACCTAAGTGTGTAAGGTAAAAAAAGATGTAGGTTAATGAAGAGAAATGGTCTTCCTTTCAAGTAAAATATTTGTTTCTCTTTTGTTGCGGCTATATTCTCACCTTTCCCCTGCTTGTGGAATATGTTTATTTCATTTTTGTTATGGAATCTGATGATCCACAAGCTTAATTTTTATATTTCTCCTAAATTTTTTTTATATGTAACTTTAGGATCACATCTGCGTATAGGTGGAAGTCTGTTGTTTCCCTCAATTTATGTACCTGCTGCTCAACTATGGACAGCTTTTACCTCAGCTTTTATACTTGATAGAAGTAGCAATAACTACATGAAATTTGTGTAACAAGAGCCCTTCTTTTATAGATTGAAATTGTTATGCTGAATAACTCATATATGCCTGAATTTTAGTCCCTTTACTACTCTGATTGGTAAAGGTACTGATGTTTGTCTTGCAATCTTTTTGCAGGCAAACAGTGAATCATTTGTAGTTAAAACGCTGGACAGAAAAACACTATGGGAGATGCAGACCCCACAGGTCAATAATAATATATATATCATCTTTGTCTGAGGACTTGGTCAATTACTTAGATGCACAATCCATTTTTACAGGTTATCAAGCCTGAGTTGCTGAGGAAAGGCTTTGAGCTTGTAAATAGGTAGTTCATCATTCTTATGCTCAATTTAGTGTAAACTATTTATACGCTTTAGAAGCCTTATCTTATTATTATTCTGTTATGAACGATATCAAAGTATGAAATATACTGTCGTGGTGTCATATATTATATGGACCCGAGTGCTGTGCAAACACTAGTTGGACAGTTGGATGAGAACCCACCACTAAATTGGGATGTGCGGTGGCAAGTACAGATTATTTGGTTTATTAATTGCATCAACGTTTAGAAGATGCAATGTTTTTCAGAATCTAACTTGAATTTTATGCGTAACCTTGCTTTCAGAGAAGGTCTTGAAGTTACTGATGATGTGTCAATTGTTGAGCACCTTAAGCATCCTGTTTATATCACTGAAGGATCTTATACCAATATTAAGGTAGGCAAGCTGCTCCCTATTTCTTTTCTATTGGAATTTGGAACCTTGATGATTATTGATTAGCCATTTATTACATGAAACCATACAAAGCCTTGTATTGTAACTCACGTCATATGCTGCCATAAGATGTGATATGTAACCGGCACTCACTTTAGCCTGACTAAGCCCAACAAATAATTGAAGCTCAAAAAGAATTGAGCCGGAAAATTTGGCCTTTTTCATAACCTATCTTGGGTCGGATTATGGTTAATAGAATTCGGCTTGGTTGACTAATTTTAGGATATTTCTATCTGAATTCTACAAAATTCTAGCACGTCTTCCATTAATTACGGAATGGACTTTCTGGACCCATTTTAGAATGAATAGGTGATGCCTATGAATTTTATGGGGATGCAGAAGAAAAAGGGCTCAGTTTTATCTAGTTAGGATTATATTTTACTTTTCTTTTTGGGTAGAATTTCTTTTACTTGTGTTATTATGAACATGACTTGTTTCTGCTATAAACATACCTCTCTACTTATGTGATCCTAAATCATGTTCTATTTCAACGACATATTTGGCTATTTATATTTATTTAACCAAAAGCAAAAAGACGCATACCATTGTGAATAAAAATAGTTACGCTAGCAGTTTATTTTAACATCAGTTCAAAATATTTAAATTCGAACTGTTTTGCAGGTTACTACGCCTGATGACATGTTACTGGCAGAGAGAATATTGAATTTTGGTCCCGGAGAAGAGATAGTTTTGCCAATTTACCTTTGAAGGGAGATCATCCTTGATTAATTTTTTCACAATAGATTGATTACTTTTGATCCCACTAGGTGCGTGCCAAGTGTTCCTGCATGGTGGCCGAAATCCTCTTCAAATAATAAAGCACCGTGCCATCAGATGATGAATCTATGATTATTGTAACCATCAAACACGTGATATATTAGTCTTGTTTATCATAACTTTGTGATTTGAGTTAGTAAGGCTTTTCGCGATGAAGTATAAAATCATTGTAATGGATATTCTTGCAATAAAGTTGTCTGAGAAAACGAAGTTGCTTCTTGAGGTGTGGATGAACACTGTTTTTGAGAATTTATTTGTGGTATGCTGTACAGGTCTTTGAAGGTGCAGCCGAAACTTTTTAAAGTGATGGCAAGGAGCATAGAAATGAGAGTAAATGTAATTTTAGAGGAGACAGATATCTATTTATAGTAATAATCTTGACGCACATGTTTCTATAATCTCACTAGATTATGAAAGAGTTGGATGAATGTTGCAGAAAAGGGGTGCCAACATACGTTCATGGGTGTGGTGTAGAGGCAAAAGATTTGCAAACCAAGGGTTACAGCCAAAACAAGAAAATTTAGATAAGGTTTCAAGTGTTTATATCAACGAAAGGGCAATAAAAATGAAATGGTATATAAGACCTAAATTTCCTTTATTGCACTCTGGAGGGATGGGAAGGAGAATGAATTAAAATGGACCTAGAATGCCAAATGGAGGTTTATCATCTTTTTAAGAGTATATGCAGACTCTTGTATATAACCCTTTTGAAAGTAAAAGGACCAAAATGTATAACAATATTTTAGGGTCTTTAATCTAGCATCTTCCCAAGAATTCTCATTTGTAATGATAATAATTGTAAAATTTAAATTCTTGACATACGTATAAAGTTGTACTCATTTAGAAAAGTTCTCGATGACTATTCATCTAAAAAAGTAATTAAGCTAAAACAGCAAATTTTTAACTATGTTAAAAGTAAGAGTTCAATTGATATGCATTAGAAATCATTTCATTAAGACTTTAAAGCTATTTAAAACAAATTTATTATATACAGTGATATATAATTAGATAATAATAGTGTAATCATTTGCCGTAGAAAGTTATTTATAAGTTTATAATTTGCTTTTCTATTTAAAGGAAGAAAATATCCAAACTACATATCTAATATCACAAATTACCTTTTATTGTCACAAACCACATAAATTTTTTATAAAGTTATTTCAATTCTTTGATTTATCACAAAGGATTTTTTATAACAAAAAGCAATCATAACAAAATGTTAGAAAGACTCTCGATTTGTTATGATTGCTTTTTACTTTGATTATGGTTCATCGAGGCCACATTTGTAGAAAGTATAAGTAAGCATTATTTTGAAAAGGCATTTTAAAAAACTTTGTTGATCAATATAATTAATGAACATTAAATATATATCAATAATTTTTTGAATTATTTCAAAACAATATTAAATATTCTTAAATGAATGAAAATTTTAACTTACGTTTTTATTTTTTTAATATATACCTTCAATAAATAATTAATCTGATTCTGTATATAAATATAGTTAAGTTCTGAATAATATCCATGTTACCTAACGAGAGCGTTTGAAGTATATTAGTCTGATAGCGGTAAAGCACGAAAAATTATTCCGGTATATTTAGTCTGATTAGCTATACCGTGTTAATCACTACTTAATCAATTAATTAATCTTTTTTAAAAGGAAAATGAAAAGGTTTAATTGTTCCTCTTTATTACGTGTTTGATAAAGGATGAACCACATAACATTCCCATTTCAAGCTCTCATCCTTCAAGAATCGCTCAAAGGAAAAAATAAAAATAAAAATCCTTTTTTTATCTTTTCCGCTCCCTTTTCTTTGGCTTACGGCAGTCACCAAACAACGTAAAACTTGCACCTCTGCGCGCTCTAACTGGGGTGCCACCTTTCACCTGCTCACAACAAACAAACACAAACGCAAACACAATCTTATCTTTGTTCGGTTTTTTCAGAAACTTGGTTATTCAGAACAACAAAATGAAGTTACCTTTATCACCCTTCTCGGCTTCGATTTATTCCAACATAAAAATCCACAACCACCAGGTCCTGACCCCGATTCATATCCCCTGCAGTAACCAACAAATCAACACAACTTCATTTTTTTCATTACACGGACCATGTCAAAACCAAACTGCAGGAAACCATAACAAAGGCAGCAAATTTACAAAGAAAAATGTCAAAGATTAAAAGGGCCTCTAGCAGAGAAGTTTAGCATATATAAAGAGCAATCAGGTACTTAAATGCGATCATTTCCTGATGTTAAAGACATACCACAAGAATAAAAAAAGTATTAACACTGAATTAACTATTGTTGATGGTCAGATGTCACTCATGTCAGAGTCAGACACTGTCTACGGGTCCATTCCAGGGGCCAAAGTGCAAAGGCTCCACACAGAGCCAGCAGGCGCACATGCCAGTTCTTGTGTGACTATTGAATGCATGAATCAGATATAAAGCAGCATCTAAAATACTATAAGCATGCATGCCAACCACAAAAATTAACCAAATTCAATCCAAAGTGTCCAAATGGTATCCCACTCGCTGCAAATAATAGTATTAGTAATTTTTTATGACATTTACCATTCAAATTCTACCTTCTATAAATGACCACATCCCCATAATTTCTTAAGGTAATAATCAATGTAGTTTCCATTGAATTCATGCGTCATTTCTAACTTCAGAGAAAAAAATATTCCTCTATCCTAGAAACTAATGCATGCACTCAAGAAGCATCTCACAACAGTGATGGATAAAATAATGCAAGGAATTCAACATGCAATATTGAAGGAAGGAAGACTTACGGATGGTCTTTTCCAGAAATTGTTGCTAAAGTGTTGTCATGCAATAAACTTGGGGACATGGGATAACGATCTGCCTTTCTACCAGTCTGATCCTTCTGTGGGACCCTTCCATTTTTAAGGGTCAAAACTTTGAGTTCATTATTGGGGTCATCTTCCCAATGCTGGTGAGAGGAAAATCTTGTTGAATCCATGGACTCCATTGGGTCTACACCATTCTGTGGCAGTACTTGATTCTTCTCAGGTCTCAAACGACTTAATGATCCAGGGGAACCTTTCTCTACGGCCTGTAACCAGGCAGTTTCCAGCCTCTGCTCACGAATGATGGATTCAATTCTATGCATTGGATTATCCTGTCTCCTCTCCCTCCCACCATTTCCTTCACCCAAGACATCTGATGAAGCAGTCCTAGATTGAAGGTTTCTATCCACTAAAGGAGGCAAACTAGAATAAGACTCAGTTCCATTCACATGACCTTGTCTTTGTTCCTTCTCACAACCCACTGTTGACTCACCCTGCTTTACACCTGGTAGATTAACCTGGTTTTCACCTTCCCCATCTGCCAAATGGATTATTCGGACCTCCACATTGCGCCTAAGAACCATTTCCATGGAGTTTGTAATGCTTCTTAAAAACCTCTCAGCACGAACTTTAATATCTGCGTCACCAAAAGCAATATATGCTACCAAAACACCTGCAACGAGGACTATATTAGAAGAGGGAATTATGCATGATAAAAGAAATGCATCGTTCTAGTGAAGAGCAGCATCTTGTGAAGATGCAAATGTTCTATTAAACTAAAACACTGTTAAATATCTACAGAATATCTTAGAGGGTGAGAATGATAAATACTATAATAAGATGACTTGTGTTATTCTAGGGACACTTCTGTTCCTTATTTTAAAAATCTTTATGTCGTCAGAAATTAAACCTTGTTCTTAAGGAATCTATCATATACTTTGTTATTTATTTGTTACCTTTTTGAATTAGGATCAGGAATCTAGTACTTAACCTAATTCCTGGTATAAGTAAGGGTTCGGGATAGTAATTCCTTTTTTGTATTAATATCCTGCTATTCTGAGTCTCTATTCTCCCTTTTTTCTCCTTTCCCTAAATCCAATCATTTCAACAAGGACATTGAAGAAATATCAATTTAGATTCATTTTCCTCGCGTCATAATTCAATTGGCTTCCTTCCACCATGTTATGTAACTCTAGTGTCTTTGAATTATCGTACAAATAACTGAATAGAAAAGGGAAATTATGCAGAATAATTTCTCAAATTCAAGCAAAATATTTTTGATTGTACATACAATAGCAAAAGTCAGCAGACAAACCAGGGTAGTTGACATCGGCAACAACAGGGCATTGTGAATTATTGGCTGCTTGATAAACCCTTAAAACCATAGTTGTAAAAAGAATATGGTATCCTATCTATTTCTTTAAAAGAAAGCAGCTTAATAGAACTTGGTTTGTCAAGAAATGCTTCTAAATACTCTCAAAAGATGGAAAAACTTCAATTTTGAGCAAAAAATATTATTAGCTTACCTTCTACTTCGCATACCGACACAAGCTTTCCATAATGGTGCAGCAGCTGCCTCAATGTCTTAGAGTGACACTTCTCAATACAATGCACCCAGATGTCACATAACTTCCCTGAATCTATGCACCTATACATTGTATTCTCCACCATAAGATCATCAGATGATACAACTGTGGAGCCATCATCCAAGACTGGGCTGTTTGACGGCTTCGATTTCAAGCTGAAACCTTCAGTCTTTGATTCCTTTTGATGGTTGGAATCATCATTTACCGCCTTTTGCTGGGATCCAGTGTATGCTGACTTTCGAGGCACATATTGAGGGTCTGACTTGTGCGTGCCAGAGGTAACATCTCTTGAAACACTTGATGGATCATCTTCAGTTGTCTTGCAGCTCTGCCTCCTACTGCTGCTTGACTGCGTGAGATCAGGAGAAGGTGTAGAACCAAGCTGCAAAAGTGTTGCCGTGAACCATGTACAGCGTTCACTGGACGTTCTTAACTGTTTCTCAGCCTCTGAGAGAAGCTTCAAAGCATTTTTTAACCTCTCCAACTCTGATTCATTCACTGAGCAAGAAAATAGAAGTGTGCATTTCAATGATCATCACATAACATTATAACAACTATTAAAAGGGATACAAAGCACCCAGGAAGTCCATTAAAGAACCAGAAATATCAAAACTCAAAAATAGTAGTGGGTATCAAAGCCACTGTTATCACAATCTTATGATTCACAATTTGATACATTTTGGTTACCAACCAATTAGTATTTCAAGATAAATCTTAAATGACTTCATGTATCTTAAGATTTACATGGATGAATGTTCGCAATTTGGTATTATCAATACAATGCAAATATTCATATATTTATATTTTTTTCATCAATTCTTATAAAAAAAAAAAAAAAGGTAGAAAGTAATGTGAGCTTAAATAGGAACTGGAAAGAACACTTTGAAACTTGTCCTATTTAATTATTCCACCTGTTTGTCATTCACACATTCAATACATGTACTCCATTCAGATATTCAATTGTTCTGTTTTCATTCTTATAAATAAAAACTTCACAAACTTGGATATAATTAATAGTTTTGCTTAGCTTGACCTCGTCTAAAGTTGTTTTATCTATTTCTAGTTTATGTTCTTTACATTGAATACTATATATCATCTATGTCAAATATTTGAAATAATTTTTAGTTGTACCTGGATCTTACAATTTGATACAAAATTACAATTCACAAGAAATAGCTCAGCGATTCATTATTTGAATCTCGATTTAATAAACTTGATCAAAGCCTAAGGTCACAACCGAAAAACAGGATTTAGAAGCAGATCCAGACACTTATTGTTGAAATTCATTATACCAGAAATCTTAATACTTTTTAAATGATTAGACTCTTTTCAGTTGACAAATGTATGCTCCAATAAATACAAAGTGAAAGAACATCTTCAAATATAAATGAGAGGGCATTCATTATAACATTATCAAATGCAATATCCTGCTATTGGTTCATGTTTACCAATATCCTTTGGCTATAGATGAGAACCCAAGAACTTTTGATCATCCTACACTTTAGATCAGGAAAGGGCATTGCACTAAATAACACCCAAGTTATTCTGTGTGTTTTAAGATGAATGACATATTATGGTGAACATTAAGAAGAATAAATATATAAAAGTGTCATCAAATCTAATCAGGGATTGTACTCACAACTCCGTCCACCAAAGAATGAATCATCAGGTCTGGTGTCAATGACTGCATATGACCCAGCAATGATGTCCATGATAAGGCCAGCTAGTTGAGACATCAAAACCATTGGATCAACTCCAGAGTCCATCAATTCTCTGGCTCTTTTCACAGTCTCTACAGTATCAGATGACATTGCCAACTCCAAAAGTTCTAATAATTTTTCATCTGAAACAACTCCCACCTGTTGCAGGTAATAAAAAACAGCATTATGTTTGTATGATAATCACTTGCACAGAAAAAAAAAAAAAAAAAAAAAAAATAAAAAAAAAAAAAATTAATAAAAATATAAAAGAAATATATTAAAAAAAAAAAAAAACAAAAAAAAATAAAAAAAAAAAAAAAAAAATA
>Ga0099824_1007397_pt1 | contig 14570 bp, 9 predicted proteins | sample SiratrowhiteBW_FD_76837 | JGI IMG/M metagenome (GOLD analysis project Ga0099824, IMG submission 76837) | Root nodule microbial communities of legume samples collected from California, USA - Siratro white BW | ecosystem: Host-associated > Plants > Roots > Nodule | place: USA: California...
AATATATTTTTATTTTTAATTTTATATAAAAAGATATATATATATATAAAGAAAGGGGAAAATAAAAATAATGAAACAAAAAATATAAAAAAAAAAAAAATATATATATATATATATATATATATATATATATATATATATATATATTATATATATATATATATAATATACATATATATATATATACATATATATATATATATAATATACATATATATATATAATATACATATATATATATAATATACATATATATATATAATATACATATATACATCATATATATAAACATATAAGTATATATTAAATTTTTATATGATTTTACGTTTTATACTGCTTTTATCTTAATTTTAAGGTTTAATTGTTATTTTGATACTACATTTTCTAAAATTTGCAGTTTTGGTTTTTTTTTTTTTTTTTTTTTATTTTTTTTTTTTTTTTTTTTTTTTTTTTTTTTTTTTTTTTTAATTTTTTTTTTTTTTTTTTTTTTTTTTTTATTAGAATGGTTTGTGTTATATGTTTTATTGACGATAGGATATTAATCTAATGAATGACTATGAATTGAGATATGTTGAAGATTGAATTGGATGATAAATGACTTATATTTAGGATGATATTTTATTCTTGTTTATGTTTTACGGTGCGTAGTATTGAAAATAATTAATAAAAGGGTATATTATGACTTAATAAATATTATAAATTGTGTAGATTAAAATATTAAGTTGGTTGAGAAAAAAAAAATAGTTTTAGGAGGGATGATAGGTTGAATAGAACTTAAAAAATGCAGTCTATGAGAAATCATCTACTAGTTTAGAAAAGAGCTTTTGAAATATTTTTATAAGACTTGGAAAAGGTAATAAAAGCTTATATAAGTATAATAGCGAAGCTAAAAAGACAATAATTTTTATATGGATTTACTCCAATTGAGATATGTTAAAGTTGGACAATCCTCTAGTTTTAATTAAGTTTTTGTCAAAATAAAGTATAAAGCATGAAAATGTTTCGTTTGAAAGATGAGGAATTATGAAAAATAGTAGATATTGGAATATGCAAGTGCTTAATCTGACAGATGATACAACACCTTGTAGTCTTTACTTCATCTGATAAGTAAAAACTTTAACAAATGACAAGTGCATATAGTCTTTAAGCTTATGTTATACCTAACGAAAGTATTCTTAAAGGTTATTATCATGTTGCAGGGAATGTCTTCATCTTTGGATTGGCCAAATGATTTCCAAATCACAAGTCTACATTAAGATTACTTGGGATACAAGATAAAGCGATTTTATTTCAACAATCATCATGACACGAGCTTATGTCAACTCTAGTTCAGCTATCTGCTTTGTACGATCTTTGCTTTTACTTCATTTTGGGTAAACTTCTGGAGACATATCTAGATTGATAGAATTGACTAGAAAGATTTGAAGAGATTTTTAGATAAATACAGACTTCAATCCAAGCAAGGGGAGCTAATATTACATTGATTTACATAATAGATAATTATTTATGGTATGAAATGTATGGAGTTGATGGGTGTGAATCATAAGGTTGTTTGAATGAGTGTATGATTTTGGAATTAGTATTTTGTAGTTGTAGGTATCAAATAATGTTATTTATGAGTTTGTCATGAAAAGAAATCCTTGTGAAAAGTGTTTGTTGAGTTGTTTGGATTACTCTCGAACCAAATATTGCTTGAGTGACATTATGTCGTTTAGGTGAAGCCCAAATAGTATGCATCAATTTCACTAAATGCCTTATGTCGTTCAAGTAATGTGCAAATCGCTCAAGCAATGACTTGTTGTTTAAGTGGGAGAGATGTTGAGACAATTCTCTCGCCACTTGAAGCATATCACTCAAGTATTGAACAAAATGCTCAAGCAATATAGATTATGGCTCAAGTGTTAATCTTGAAAGCTTAAATGTGTCATGAAGGTAGTGTACATATCACAATGTTTAGCAAAGTATGACGTGTGTCAAAGGCACTCAAACACTAGTTAGACACTTAAGCATCCTGAGGTACAGTGGTTTTGGAACTTGTTATCCAACAATGTGATAGTCACTCAAACATTGGTGGTAATGCTCATGTGATGGACGTTTAAGCGATGGATGCTCAAGCAATGAGATAGTCACTAGAGCAAGGAAAACCATGTAAAGGTGATGTTCTCATGTTTCATTTTGCTCAAGCGATGAGTATACCACTCAAGCAAAATGGTTGTTGACTTTTTTATATTGAGTAGGTTGCTCAAGTGAGAGAAGCTTGCTCTGACAACAATGTGTTGATATATGATTGTGAAAACAAACTAGAAGAAAATGGTTGAACTATGTATTTAAAATTTTCGAAAACATTTTCGTAGAGCTTCACCTTTAAAAATACAAACCAAAGAAGTTTAATAATGTTGACGAAGCTTGTGAGATGCAACTTCAACATGGCAAACCAAAGAGACATATGATTTTTATACGTGTTTACTCCAATTGGGGTATGTTAAAGTCCAACAACCCTGTAGGTTCCATTAAGTATTTGTCAAAAAAAAGTATAAAGCATGAAAGGGCTTCGTTTGAAAGATGAGGAATTATGAAAAATAGTAGATCTTACAAGATGTTAGTGCTTAATCTGAGAGATGATTTAACATCCTGTACTCTTCACTTCGTTTGATAAGTAAAAACTTTATATGTTATACCTAACGAAAGTATTCTTGAAGCTTATTATCATGTTGTTGGGAATGTCTTTGCCTTCTGACTAGCCAGATGACACGAGTTAAAGTTGTTTCATTTCAACAATCATCATGACACGAGCTTATGTCAACTCTGGTTCAACGAGCTTATGACAAATATCCACCAAGACATTTGAAACCTAGATATCTCTAGTGTGAGCGTGTGATATTTGTCCTTTCTTGTTTTTATTTTTCTCTAGATTTTTAGGAGACTCTATTCTTGATTTTTCTACAGAATTATTTACCTCCTGCAGATTTTTTTTAGGGTGAACTTTTTCTTTCTTTGTTACAAATTTTCTGAATATTTGTTGCTCTACCTTAATACATAATCATTCAAATCCATATAAGGTAGTAGAAACCCAATGTCTAATTTCTAAGCTTAGACCACTAAAAAACCTAGCAATGGTAATATTCTCTTCCTCCCTGATCCCAACTTCATCATGTATAACTCCATCTTTTATTTGTACTCTTCTATACTCATGTTTGTTTGATGATTCTTTGGAGCTTATTCATAAGCTCTGTGTTATAATAGGAAGGGATATGTTAGCGCCTCAAAGCACTTCTTAGATCATTCCAATATAAAATTCAAGGCTCATTGTGAAGATGTCTCTCTCTCCTCAATGGACGTCCACCAATACATTGCATTCTCCTGAAAACTTAATGTGCCTAGGGCACCTTCCCTTCCTCACTCAACTGGTGATAAGTGAAAAATATTCAACCTTCATTTCCTAATCTAGATAAACTTCTACATCCTCTTTACCATGAAAGTGGGGAAGGTCTACCCTAGAATTTGGGGCTCTAGTTTCCCTATGATGTCTTCTCGAGGACAGGGGTAGGTAAAACTCACTTATTCTAAGATTGTCGTGTCATATTATGATTCCCTTGACTCAGACTCCTTAGAAGAGCCTGACCTAATTCTAGTTATTTTTAATTTTTCTTGAAATTTTGCTTCTGTCTCAAAATTATAGGGTCCTCCTCATTGATGACAAGTTGAGCTTCTCTATCAAAACTTTCTTTTTATTTGTGGATAGCATCTTCTTGTCGTCATGTTTTAAGTGAATTGAGTTTTGTGTGACATTTTAAAGGATAAGGATATTTATAACATCTAGGATTAGCCATCTTCATCTAGTGAGAGTGAGGAATCAAAGAGAGATAATTGTGAGAATGACTATCCTTTGATATTTATAACATCCAGGATGAGCCATCTTCATCTAGTGAGAGTGAGGAATCAAAGAGAGATAATTGTGAGAATGACTATCCTTTTTCTGGGAAACTTCTTTTTATGAGAAGTTTTAATCAACTGGGTACTGCCCACAAAGAGAATATTTTTCAAACAAATTGTCAAATTTTTAACAAAAATTGTTCTCTCCATGGATAGTGGATCAAGCTACAATTTTTGTAGTACCTAGCTAGCTAAAATGTTGAAATTCAACACAAATGTTCATCCAAAACCTTATAAACTTTCTTAGATCCAAAAAAACTAAAATTCGGTTGTGAGTCAACAAGTGAAAGTCAAGCTTTCTATAGGAAACTACACTAAAAAATGTTTTATATGACCTTGTGCCCTTAGAATCTTGTGATATTCTATTAGGACTACCTTGGCAATTTGATCTAACATGTTATACCATGGTCTAACCAATAAAATCACTTTCACTTATTATAACAATAATTTTATGATCAGTTCTTTGTTACCTATACAAGTGGTAGAGAACCAATTACAAACAAAGCAAAGAACATAAAGTCAAATAAAAATAGAAAAATATCTATCTCTTTTAGATCATGAGCTTGAAAAGGAAGAGCTTAAACAAGAAAACTTACAAAGAAAGATGCAAAGAGAAAAAAAGAGAAAAGAAAAAGAAAGAAAAGAAAGAAAAAATAGGAAGGAACAAGAAAAGGAAAAAGAGTCTGAGTCTGGAACTGAACCAGACATTGTCATAAAACCCTCTCTTACAGAAAAATTGAGTGAAGTGTTGAGTAAAGAGAAACCTCTGTCTGGAGCTGAACTAGACATTGAAAAAATCTCTTATTTTGAAAATGAACTTTGTGATGATGGACTTGAAAAGTAATATTTGTCTAGGGTTGAAGCAGACATTGATATAAACTCCTATGTCATAGAAATAACCTGTAATGAACTTCCTAGAGCAAAATTGGATATTCAATAGATTAGGCTACCTCATAGGATAGAAAAATAGAAAAATACAAATAAAAGTGTTCCTTGAGTTAGACATCTTTGTCCATCATCTGGTAAGGAGTACCCTAACCTTGGGAGATTGTCTCTTGTTAATTTTACTTTTATTCTTAAATTTTTTGTGTATATGCTATCTATTTTACTTTTTTCATGTTTTTACAGATTGGTGCTTGACCTAGGAGGGTATCATGAATAAACAAGCAATAATAAGATTGTTGCTCGTAACACGTTGCAAGATCTGAGGATAGATCCCTTTAAAGAGAAAGGGGCTGATGGCATATGTCCTATCCACCCAAGTCAAAGAATTAAGAGGATATAAAATCAAAGGTTTCATTAGAAGCAACACAAAAGATTGAGCTTGTCTAAGTCTATTTGAACCTCTAAATAACTACTCAGGCCTAAATTCAACCATGAAGAGATTCTTCTGAAGAATATGGAACATTAATAAGAAGTCCTCTACTTGTGTAAATATTTTAGAATAGCTTAGAATAATTTGAACCATTAATCTATCATAAAAAATTAAAGGAAAAAAATGTCAAAGAAAGGAGCGATAGAGGAGTGGTGTGAACAAGGGCTAACATAGGCAAAGGATATGGGTTGTGAGGCATTAAGGCTGATTTGGAGGGTTGCAGCTACAAGGGGCAGATTCCCACATGTCTTCATGTCAATGGAGAGGATCTAAAGCCACTTGGAAGCTCCAAAATGGACAACATTTTTTAACCAAGCATAAAAGAATGAAGTCTACATGGCAAGTGCTTATTGGAGAGTTTATGAATTAATTTTTAAATCCAAATGGCAAGTGCAACTAGATGGAAATCATGTAGACACATGGAAGCATGACGATGGATAACATTTGAGGCTACATGGAAGCTTGCAAGTGGAAAGCATTTTGAGCAAGATAAGGGAAGCGTGAAGTCTACATGGTAAGTGCTCATTAGAGAGTTTTTGAATTAATTTTTAAATTTTAATTTCAAATTCAGATTTGACTCCACATTTTGGTTAGCCAAACACACTATAAATAAGTGTGAATACCTCTTATAATTTCAACTTTAAACGAGTAAAGAAATTCTATCCAAATTGTAGTCTACTTGTTATTGAGTTGTTCTATGTTAGAATCTCTTTGAGAGTGTTTAGCTTAAAGCATTGTTGGAAGTTAGCCTCACCTCTTGTAACTTCACTGCCTCACGAATTCATCTTCAATTCTAGCAAGTTCATTTCCTCTTTCCAGTGCTTCTGCAACCCTTCATCTATCTCCAATCCAAAAAAAAAAAAAAACAAAAACCACCAAAGGAGCATATAAGATCCATTAGCTCTTCCTAGTTTACAAAAGTCAACATCCAAATCAGTTGAACATTCCATCCATGGAAGAGAGTCTACTAAGAAAAGTGCAGCAGATGATTGAAAAATCTCTACAAACAAAAAGAGGTCATGTCCACAAGCTTATCAAAATGTTGGAAGAAAACCAAGATGAAATAAATGCCTCTATCCAAAAATCCTTCTCTGAGATCTTTTTGTACCTCAAAGCCAACACTGACTCCATTCCACCTAAAACCTGAAGTAGTAATTAATCCCTTCTTTTTTATGATGTCCAAAAAAGAGAGAATGAATGAAAATAAAATACTCTAAAATACTTATTTTGATATTTATGTGTTTATTTATTCGTAATTCAAACTCTTGTGACACTTGCGAATAATTGATATGCATTGAATTTGCTCTAATGATATGGTTGTTGGTTGTGTGCATTTAACATTTAACACTTACATTTAATACATGTGTTATGATTGATACATGCATTTAATAATTGTTACTTAGTTATTCTGGCTCATTATTGGTATTTAAAATGGTCACTTATAGTTTTGTCATCATAAAAAAAAAGAAACAGATTGTTAAGTCACTGGACGATCTAGAATCAACCAGTCGATCTAATGCCCCTCATACGATCTTATGATAAGGGAGTCATATAAGTTTTAATGATAACAAATACTATAAGATATGTTAAAGGTCTAACCAAACTAACAAGTATGCAAATATAGCTAAAGACCTATTAGATGAACCTAGACTAAGACAATCAACGATTACATAAGAACTAATACCATCAATATACATAGACCAGACAATTGTATCAAGATGATCTCACTAAGACTGAATTAAAACGTACTAGACATATCTGGATGCTAGACTCACTAAAAGTTCTAACCATAGCAGACTAGTTAGATGTATAGTAAAAGTCAATGTGCTAGACAATTCGAAAGGACAAGACTATTTAGATGGCCTTTCAACACATAAATGATCTAGACGGACGGACTCATCAAGCAAGACGTATTAGAAGATCTCTTGATACTAGATGACTACAAAGGCTAGACAATATCTTGATGAAGAATGTCGGGACTATACCATCAAGATACACTAGACATATGATCTCAACATAATTAACGAAACAATAATACGCAAGATGTCATCTAAAGACTAAAAGCATCAGCTGATCTAGTCAACTGTCATAATAGACGAAATCAATTCTTGAACTTATCAGATCATTTGATCAATGTTCTCATATTCAAGATAAATGGTCTATCACATCAAGGAGTTTCTAAACTTAATACTTATATTTATAATTATTCTATAATATTTTTCAATTATTTTCAAAACTCATTTTGTTATTATTAATTCATATAAATCAAATATTAAATCAAAATGTCTTCTCATTCTCTGAGCCAAGAATTTAACATATTATGACATTAAATGAATCCAAAAATGTGTTTTGAAATAACTGGATTTTATTGAAGCTTGATTTACTTCAATGTTTAAAAATTAGACAAACCTAGAAAGTTTAGTAAATAAATCAATCTCTGGAATAGAAAGTGTTTATAATTTTTAAACTCGAAAGATTATATTTTAGAGTTATCTAAGTGTTTAAATGATTATTGACTCTTATTGATTCAAGTAATTTAATACAAATTATCATCAATAATATTTAAATTATTTCCATCATTGAAGGCACAAGACATACAAAAAATAAATATTTCCTATTTAAGAGTCTATAGTATTTGAAGGAGGAGCACAAAACAACAAGATTTGTGGAAACATGACTAAAGAAGAAACAAGTCTTGACAATTAAAGATATGTAATTATGAAAGTCAAAAAATGTTTAAGTCAAGAAGGAAATAATATATCAGATGTTTCCTTATTAAGAAATTGACAGACGATAGATAAAGCTATAGTAAAAGATTTATGTAGAATATTATTTGAGAATATCAAAGCTTCAAATATCAAATAATCTGATAAGGAAAGAATTCAAATTATCTACAAATAAGGTTTCACATTAAAGACAATGAAAATAAACCAAATAAGAAATTTTCATATAAAGCGTCTAATGCAACAAAGATGATGAAGTGCACGAGTTATGAAAATATCAGGTGCAGATACAACAGAGCCTCAACATTCAAATTACCTACAGGGAAAGAAATAATTCAAAAGATCCAAATATGTGATAAAGACGCAAAGATTATATCAAATTTGAAGTTGCCTTATATAATGTCTAAGACAAAAAGAGGGAACAAGACTCACAGAGAAAGAGATTAATACATTAAGTCTCAATATTCGAATTGAAACAACAAATGAATGCTTTCAAATGATTGAATAATCAAGAATATAGTGAAGATATTCATCGGTGCAGAAGTTGTCATTCAAAGAAGATATAAGTTTAAAAGGTATATAAAGACCATTAAAGATGAAGAAGAATGACAAATGAGATACACAAAGAACACACAAAAATATACACCAAGACAAATAGAAGAGAAGTATTGAGAGCGAGTTTCATTATTTATATCTTACTAATGAGAGCGATTAATAAATGGGTGTGTGCAAACCATTGTAAATTCTTCGCCTTGTGAAGTATTCTGTGTGAGCTTAATTTGTCTCTCTTTTGAAAGTGTTTTTCTCATTGTTGAGAGGTCTTAATCTCAGGAGGACATTGAGATTGGTTTACCTAGAGAGGTGTTAAAAACTCATTCATGGAGAGGTATCAAAACTTGTTACTTGAAGAGGTGTAAAGTACTCATTCCTAAGAGGTGTTGAAACTCGTACCTGGAGAAATGTAAAATACTCGTTTCTAGATAAGTGTTAAAACTCGTTTAGTGTCTTTTAAGTATTTTGCTTAAGGAAACTGGACGTAGCACTGATTATGAGGTGAAGAAATATAAATTTTATGTCTACTTCTCTCTACTCTATACTTTGTTTTACAGTGTCTTTGAATTGTTTATAATCCGCAATTTTCAGGCTCCATTCAACCCCACCTCCTTCCTTCTAGAGCTAACTGCATCTTCAAAGTGTATGCAGATTTGTGCTATAATGAATTTTAGAGTGACTCGTGTGTTTAGAGAGGGTAATAGTTGTGTTGATTGATTAACTAATTTAGGTGTGAAAAATAAGATTGAGTTTGACTGATATTTTTTTTTACCTAACTATATTAGGCTAGACTTTTATTCTAATAACTTTCAACTCCCTTTGTTTCGTTTGTAGAGAATTTATCTTTTATGTATGATTGTGGTGTGACCTCATGCTTTTTGTTATTTTTTTTAAAAATATTTTTTCATGTTATAACATATGATTGTGGATTGAATTCTCAACTAACTGATATGTCAAAATCTATAATAATGTCGAACATGAGTCTTTTATATAAAAAAAATATTACTAATTTGTTAATTTTAGTATAACATTAATACTAATTTATATATTAAATTAATATTCTACGTGTATTAATTTTGTATAAACATATATTTAAGTTAATAATAATAATTCATAACCTAATAAATTCACACAATCATTTAAACTAATAAAATAAACTTGTTAATTCTTCACTTTAAAAACAGGGGAAAAAATCAAGTTAAAATTTGATGCTCAAGTGTTAATTCCAACTACATTTTCCATTTGATGCTCAAGTGTTAATTCCAACTACATTTTCCAGCAACAACGATCAAATTGCTGTCTAGAATTCTGCTTTCGGAGGCCAGAATCCTCTACAAGTTAAAAAAATGGTCAGGTTTGGTAAATGACTTAGCATGGGACATGGTTTTGAAATTTCCTTTTTATCTAAACTATGTCTTTTGAAGAAAAAAAATTCTTAAAAATTGAGGAAGTAAAATTGCAAAAGAAAAAGTTAAATTGGTGCATTTTATAAAATATAAACATTAAAATTAAAATTGGGCTTAATTTTTATTACTATTTCTGAAAATTAAAAATTATTAATTGTTTCTCCTATACTTTTATTTACTAATAAATATCTATGGTAAAGAAGTACAATATTTCCGTAGAGTTTACTTTTTTTATAGAGAAAAGATATAGAGGTGAGTGAGGCATATCTTCAAGTTAAATAATTAATTAACTGAACAAAAAATACTTAGAATCATGTGGAGTGGGAGAATCAAATTCCAAAGTTGAAAATGAAAATTAGAAATATATTTAGATATTTATAAAAAATAAAAATAAATAAGTTTTTTTTATAAATTAAATTTAGTTTATGAGGGCTAATTTATGGAAAAAATTCATGTGATCTCTAAATTTTCATTTTAATTTGTACGTAAGTTGATTTAAATTTATAAAAAAATCATTTAATTTTTTATTTTAATTAAAGTTATGGAGAAGTTTTATTCAAATATATTCTATAAATTACCATGATAGTTCGTAGGATTTGCACGAAATCTCAATGGTAAGATTATCTAACTGTTTCTAATTTCAATCATATTCACACGGACGAAACTTTTCCTCTCAAAATAAAATAGCATATTATACTACTACTAGGTAACAATGAGATTAAAAACTATCATTTTCACAAGGCATATAAAAAGAAAATAAAATAGATAAAGAATTGTTCTTAAACAATAGTATGCTTTATGGGAAGTTGAGGACTAATCTCTTTATTAAACTTTTATTTATTTGGTTTATATAAAATAAACTAATATATAAATTTACTCAAAGAAATAAATAATTATTTAATATGTCTACCAAGTTGGTTAATACATATAATTTAAAGCCTAATAAGTCATTCCGAAAATATTTTTTAATTTATTTTATAAAAGTCATAGAAAAATTAAATTTCTTATTACACGCCAGATCCAAACACACGCTTATTGATAAAGTGAATGAATATGTTATTTCTTGAAATATATTTCTAGCTGGAAATAAGGAATTTGGCTTTTTGAATAAAGCTACTTTGAAATTTTTATTTAATGAATTCAAGTTTTTAATTGAGATTCATTTAGAAAGAATTTACATGCAATTTTTTTCATACACATTGGAAATCGAATAACTAAGACAATGTCAGACAAACGATTTCATATTTATTTTTAAAATATAATATAAAATAAAATAATATAATATAAAATAAAATAATATAATATAAAATAATATAATATAATATAATATAGTATAAAATAATAAGGGAATATGGTGGTGTCGGAAGTGCCAGCTTTTAAGACCATAAAACATTTGTTGAGTATTTGCAGAACAAAACAAATGTTACCGGAAGTGGGTGTTTTGAATCTGAAACCGTGAAAGTGAAGCAGAAAGCAAGAGAATTTAGTTGAGGTTGATTTTATTGATTTTACGTTACAAAGGGTCAATCACGTGAAACATGCAGATATTGGATAATTAACAATTGCAACTAATTTGAGACTTGTTAATTACTTTTCTTTTATCTTTAAAATTACTACTCAAGGCTCCACAAATAGAGGCATAATTGAAATAGGTAATGGAGTGTAGAATACTGTTGAATGCATTGTTTTTAGTTTATATGTTTTACCCATCCTCAACTTGTTGACACTTGAATATTGAAAACTTGAATTAGAATTATTTTTAAAAATAATATATAAAAAATTATTATAAAATTAAATAAAGTATTGCAATTACAATAATACATTTTAAGTCAATTAAAAAATACAATACAAGAGTGTTAAACACTTTAGAAGAGATCAATAAAGCAGTCAAAAGAATTTTGAAGTTGTAACATTTTTTTTATCTTTTATGTCTTTTTATTCTCTTTTTAAGTGTCTTAGAAAAATATCTTTGGTGCAATCCCCTCTTTTTAGCTAAAAATACTGTAATAATTTCATTGAAATTGCGAAGTATTTCAAGGGACTCAAAGTGTCACCTGCATCCTTACATAGGAACTCATCTAGTTTGATTTTAAAGATTGTGTTGATTAAAGTTCTTTTTATTAGACCTTAGTCTATATGACAAACTAGGTTTCATCTCTCAAAAATGCTTAGTGACATTTTTTTGGTCTTTAGGATTGCAAGCACACACACAAACTTAAAATTTTTCCTAGAGTCATTTTTATGAAAACCTTTGTAAAATCTTTATGAAAATATTCCATATTCATTATTCTAGTGTGTATGATAGTGCTTTAGGTACCACCATGAGAAGGACAATATAAGAGATGAACTTAAAAACACAAAACAAAGACATGGAAGAACTTAAGACCATGTTTACTCAATTCATATAAAACTAAGAAAAATCTAAGAACAAACACAAAAAGGGTCGAAAAGAAGAATGAATTATCATGAAAACCCTCATTTCCAAAGTGAAGGGGTGTTTAGTAGTTACTATAATGATAAATACTATCAACCACCCCTTATACATCACAGGCCTAGAAATGCACCTTTTCCTAAAGAACTTACGGTAGAGCTTCCCTGTTTTATGGTAAAGTTAGTGTTGAAGAGTGTTTATATTGGGAAATGAAGGTAGAAGAAATTTTTTAATCACTAAATAGACCATGAAAAGAGGGTGTCTTTAGCAACTTTGAACTTCTAAGGACCTACAATGTATTGGTGGACCTCTTTAGTTAGAGACGTTAGGATTTATAATAATCCTCAGATTTGGTATTGGAATGAACTTAGGGTTGCCCTAAGAAAGAAACACACCCCTTCCTATTATGATAGGGAGTTAATAGACAAGCTCCATGGACTCCAACTAACATACATGAGTATTGAAGAATATAGATAAAAGATGGAGTTACTCATGATGAGTGCAAGGGATTGGAGAGGAATCTAGGATCACCATAGCTAGGTTTCAAAGTGGTCTTAACCTAGAGATTAGGGATAGAGTTGAACTATTGACCTATAACATTTTAAATGAACTAGTTTAACTTTGTGTAGCATAATAACTAAAACAAAAACATGTTAACTACAAAGAATATTCTACCTCTTCACACCCTAATCATGAACTTAAGAGGGAGGGTTACCCCTCCACTTCAACATCTAGGAATGAAGGATCATGAGATAGGGAAATAAAGAAAAAGAAAACAAAAAGAAAGAGAGGGAAAAAAGAAAAAGAAAAACAAAGAGAAAATGAAAAATATAAATATAGAAAAATCCTCTAAAGGAACTAGAATAAGAGGTATCCAGTGCTTCAAATGTCTTGAAAGAGGGTATTATTCTTTTGAGTGTCCTCATAGAAGAAAAATGGTATAAAGGAAAAATACATGGGAATCCAAGAACTCTCAATCTTCACTTAGTGAATAAGAAGTTCTAGACTTTAAGGAGAAAATTATCCCTTATCAAGGAGACTTATTATTCGTGAGAAGACTTCTTGAAAGCCAATCATTTGAGTTAGAACAATCATAAAGAGAGAATCTATTCCACACATGATGTTAACTTTTTGAAAACATTTGTTCTATTATTATGGATAATGGCTTTAATTGTCATTATTGTAATTCAAGATTGGTGGAAAAAGTTAGCCTTAAGACTAAACCCCATCCAAAACCTTATAACCTTAGATGGATTAAAGATGATCATGGTATACTGATTGAACAAATAAGTATATCTATCTCCTTAGGAAACTATCAAGATAAAATTTTATGTAATATAGTTTCTATGGAAGTAGGACATTTACATGGTAGGCCATGACAATATGTAATGACCCAGAAAATTGTTTTTTAGAGTGGGAGTGGTAAAAGTGAAAAGGGTACCTAAATATTTTATTATTTAACTGAAAGCACATATAAATAGAAAATTTGATGATTCACGTTTCATTTTCACTAAACCACCATGTCTCTATAAATAGGTTCTCCACAACTTCCTCTTCCTTCTCTCTAAAAGTTCTAACTCCATCCTTATCAGACTGATGACCGGAAGTCATCCTTAGGCTCTTAGCACTGAATAGAGCATGAGTGTGTGATCATATCCTTGATTTGAGTAAGTTTATTTTCTACTCATCTTCCTTAGAATTAGTTTTAAGTAAATTTCGTTCTTGGAAGGATACTTGCATGTGTCCTCTGAGACATCAAAATGAGTCTCTACTAGTTCAATGTTCTAGCATTGTAGTCTGATCATTTATCAGAAACTTTATAGTGTAGGTTAGGCAATCTCCGCAATTCTAGGTTTTAGAGCTCTTGTGAGCGTCTCCACCTATTCAGGTAAGGAAAGCTAGCTATTATTTCTAAGTATATGTTAGGTTGTATTTTCAATTTGACCATTAAGATAGTAGAGATAAGTGTGGATATGTTTGAGTGTTTGTGTTCAATTGATTTTGGTAGAATTGAAGGGCATTAATTCTTTTTTAAATGAGTTAAAATTGTTTTTAATGATCAATGTAGCTTTATTTGGTACTATGAATGTATGTAAAACTGATTATTTTACGGGTTGAAGTGATTAAGTTCAGCTATAGAATATATATAT
>Ga0099824_1007399_pt1 | contig 14562 bp, 6 predicted proteins | sample SiratrowhiteBW_FD_76837 | JGI IMG/M metagenome (GOLD analysis project Ga0099824, IMG submission 76837) | Root nodule microbial communities of legume samples collected from California, USA - Siratro white BW | ecosystem: Host-associated > Plants > Roots > Nodule | place: USA: California...
CCAAACTCTTTTTGCTTCATATACATCCCTTGTTATGTTACACCATCCATTAAGAATAATATTAAAGCTCTCAGTCTCGAGTGGGAAGAGCTTCTTATTCACTAGCATAAACTCTTCCGCCTCTTCAACGTTTCCATATTTACAAAGAGCAATCAAAAGTGCATGGAATGCTTCCTGATCAGGAGTCAATCTGAAGTTATCCATAAAGTTGAAAGTTTGAATAGCCTTGGCTGTGTTGTTTACAGATGCATATCTGATCGAAACAAAATACCATAAGTAAAAAGGATGGAAATTATCTGTAATCAACAGAGTTGACATGACACTATCAAGAATCGACAAAATTTATGACCCACAAGAAAACAATCACGGTTGATCATGTCACGAATCAGAAAAAATGAATGCAAAACTGGCATCAACAATCTTAGGCTAAGAATTCGTCACAGTACATATTCTCATCAGCCATAAGCAAGTAAGAAGTCCTACAACGGTTCACAGAAAAAGTTTCTTGAGATGGCCACAAGTGCAATGTCATATCCACAATGGACTGAAGGAGAACAAGCTGTACCCTTTATTTGCTATCAACTATGCATTCCACTCCAGCAGTTCAGTTGTGCCAAATGCATGAAGATAAATTTGTAAAACTAAGGCCATTTAGAATCATAATAAATTTGTAGTTTGAATCTTGAAGTAGCTTACCTATCAATCATAATAAGCATAGCCTGACGCGTGGAGAGAGAGGAACGATGCATATCTCTAACGATGCACCAAGCAATGGAAAACTTTCCATGAGTTGCCTGAGACCCATATCATCAAGTTGCAAACTTTCTTGTCGTTATGATGGCAATTCCATTTAAAGGCAAGCAATGCAGGTTTCCATTCCTCCTTCAATGCCCAAATAGCGGAACATATCAAATCCCTGTTTGCTTGGATACTACGATAAGTGAAGACCCTCTGCTTGCAATGACGAATGGGCAATCTTTTTGAGCAATTCCAGGAACTTTGGTAGTGATGGGTCATCCAAGTTGAAGTTGAAGTCGAAAGGCACTCTGAGACCACGCGTGCAATGAAACTGTTTGATGCAATGCCTCAGAGGAAAATTTACAACTACTTGCAATTCCGATTTGGAAATTTCGTTTTGCGATGCAATGCAACCCCCTCGAGGAGTAAGAATGGTAGCAGTGTAACCGGAGAGGTGCAGCCATTGGGACTTCAAAGTCTTTACCACCTATCCTATGCTACCACACATTAAGATTACACCTATTGTTTTAAAGGATGCACTATTTGAGCTTATACTCTAATCAACTTTAACCAAAGAACTTTATAACTTCTCCAGGAAATTCTTTACTACCCTATTTGAACATACACCATTGGCCAATAAGATTTTCCATGAGAACAGGAGCTCATATACATGCTCCTACATAGGCCTGTTAATGCAACACTCTCCTATTCTATTGAACTCGACACTCTCGTAAAAGCTGATTATTTAATTAAAAAGGAATTAGGAAAAGGCTCTAATAACTAGACTGCAATTTGTGGAAGAAGAAATTGTGCTGTGCGTTGTAGATTTATCAGAAACAGAAGGGGTGAAAGAGAAAGTCCGATACCTAAAGATTCCGACCGATGCGACGCTGGTGGACTCACAGATGTCTGCAATCTTCGCTCTTCCTGTCTCCGCTAATCCTCAAATCATTCCTTTGAATCCACCAAAAAAAATCATATTTTTACTATTTAACACATTCAAAATATTCGAATGATAGAAAATAATTTATTTTTTACTGTTTAATGTCACTGCCTTTTATTTTATTCACTTTGAAATTCAAATGTACGATGAAAACAGTTAATATTTTTTTATCAAATTGAAAATAAATACTTACTTTTTAATTAACTATTAAATATCATTGGGTGTTGTTGAGATAAATTTGTGCACAAATATTATAGGAAGAAAAATTAATATATATATATATATATATGTATATTCTAATAACCAAGATTTTTATCATTCAGATTAATATAAATAAAAATTTTCAGTCTCTCTTTCGTATAAACCAATTGATTATGACACTAGAGACATTCCAATATTTTACTTATTTTTTTTAACAGATATTTATTAAAAGTACTTAAATATTAATTATTAGAAAATAATTTTATTTACTTTTTCTGTTATAATAATTTTAACATATTATTATTGAAATTATCATTGATTATTAGCGTCGTTCGCCTTCCAGTCCATTTTATATGAAAATATAAAACTTATTACTTTTTTTAGTATACTTATCAGTTAATATTGTCAGATAAAATAATCATTTAATATCAAAATTTGAATTTAGTAAGCTCTTAAATAAAATTCAAACCTTAGGGTTCAGTATTTTAAATAATATCATTCCAAAAATCAAATCCGCCGTACACGTGTTTAAACATATATAATGTGTTTATATATATATATATATATATATATATATATATATATATATCCCTATTCATCGTAGATTTATTATGATACTATTCATCATTTATTTGAATCTAAATTCCTGGAATGGATATTTTGATATATAACCTCTATCCCAAAAAAAAAAAGTAACAGCTTTAAAAACCGTTCTTTATTTTCAACCTTTTGTTTAATTTCCATTCCTTCCTCTACCAAGTGAACCACACATTGGCTATGTCCTTGGATATCGAGTTACGTGAATATTTTTCTTTGATGAGAGATTATTATTTCCTAGGTAATAAAAATAATAATGTTATTCGTTTTCATTTTTAAGAGTGTGATTCTTCTATGTTTTGTTAAATTAGTTTATACCATAATGTGAGAAAAGCTTAATAGTTCACCCATTAATTTAAATGATAAAAAATAGTCAATTTTGACAATGATTTGTCAAGTTGATCATCACACTTGTATACTTCAATATAGAATAAAAAGTAAAAAAGTCAACTTAGCTGATAAATATTTAGATGAAGCCTACCCATTTTGAGTATGTACAATACATATTGATATCCTGATTAAGTAGTAGTGATTGGGTAATGTCATAATTTTGTAATATTTTAATAACATCACTCAATAAATCAAGTCAATCACATATTTAAACAGGTATGCATGAATGTATGTAGTAAGCTATGAACGAGTGTATGAAGTAATAAATGACTGAGTTCAGAGAACAATATAATTTTCTAAGACATGATGATAAAAGCATTGTCCTTGAGAATTTATCCGTTGTATATTATACAAACCTTGAAGTTACAACATGAACCTCTAGAATAATCTACAGAGATTACAAAACTGAAAAAAGTATAAATCACTATTCATAAAACTCCAAACGATAAAGATAAACATGTAATCACGAAGAGAATAAATCTTAGATTTTCCAAGAAAGAGATGTTCGTTGTGGAATGGTAAAAAAACAACCATGGGAGATAAGCACCTACGTTTTCAGGAAATGGAATATCCTAAACGGTAATATTAAAAATACACCCATGTTCTACAGTTGATCAAGGAGAGATAGGAAACTGGTAGTATACAAGTAGATCACGTTCATTCTTCTCACAAGGCATCACGAGCAGCTATTCGGCAAACTATTGCATCAGCAAGTGATGATACTCCAAGTTCCGATGCAGATATCTTGTAATGCTGAATGATAACAAATTACTGAATATGCTATACATGCACAAAAAGATACAAAGTCATTTGGATCAGAGCTCTTACAAACCTTCTGTATCTGGGATTGGTTTGCTCTCCCTTCTAGCTCCTCCAGGTCAATCTCTTTGCCATTGATGAGCTTCTCTATAGCTTGTATCTAGTAAAGATACAGAGATTACTTTAGTAATGTGAGTGAAAGAAATAATTGTGTGCCATATTTTATTGTACAATTATCTCACCTCATCAGGAGAAGCATCAAATCGAGCAGCAAGGATATAAGTTGTGCTGTTAGAGATGCCACATCTTTTCAAAGATTCAGTAATCTAGTCACAGGAAACGCCAAATTAAGTACTCTGATTGAAAAAAAAATGGAAAATAACAAGTTAAATAGCAATGCGTAATTACATGCTTGGACCCTGAGTAGTTGTAAACCAGCTCTGAATGAGGTGTGCGTGTGGTCAATGAGTCTCGTGATTTGGCTACAAGTGTCTTGTGTGCAGCCGCTAGAACAGGGAAAATTTTTGGAATCTGGTTCAGTTGATAAAAATGGTAACATCAGAAAGAAGCAAAAGTGTTGTTAGTTGTCATTGCTAAAAGTTTAAGCACCAGCGTCATTAGGATCTTCTTATGTTACATACTCACATGAGGGTAGTCACGGATTGAAAGAGAAAGAAACGAGTAAAACTATTAAATCCTATTTAGAAATTGGTGCATCCAACCATAAATACTTCTGTATACTTTTCTCTAATAACATCACCTTCTTGTGTTAGTAAATGACATAAAAAATGGTTTGATCCTCTAGTAAATGTTGCTGAAGATGACAAAATATAAATAATAAGAAATCATACAAGTAAAGCATTGAGGAATGCAACTTCTGGCTCCAGAGTCCCGGTTTGCATACTTTCCAAGAGTTCTCTGTGAGAATATCAATTACATAACGCACTTTAGCTATGAGCAGGTTGAGAATCTTTTGAATCAAGTACAGATAAATAGATGAACTCTTTTACAATGTGTTCTGTATATTTCCTTTTATAGATTGGCATATGACCATAAGTAGCAAAAATTTTGCAATCCGCCGAATGCCATCTAGAAACAATTATCTAAGAGCAACTGGCTCATCAATTATCACAGATTAACTACTGTAACTGCACTACTAGTGCATCAATTTGACTTCAACATAGTTCAGTTTAGATAGCTGTCATGATAAAAGAAAATCTTAAATTTAAATTCTGAATGACAAGCAAGCTGATCACAGTATCTAATGGTAACAACACCATGACCGAGAGAGAAAGACTAACTTTGAATTGGTTGCATCAGTGTAGAGTGCAAGAGAGAGAGTAGTTCCGTTTATATTGAACGACTTCATAGCTTCTTCTGGCTTGAATCTGTAACGAGAGCATTGGCCCGTTAAACAAAAGGAAAGAAACACGAAAATGAGATTTCCTGAACCTATCAATTCTCTTCTCCATTTCACGTTCAATTTGTCTTATTTTCTTACAAAGAAAATTATTTTCACTGCCCCATTTATTTATTTCCCTCCACAATTCTTTCTTTCCCATTTTTTTCCCAGCCTTTGACCAAACTCTACGGTGTTAGTATACACACACGCATACATATAGATAGATTAACCATTGCTAAGAAATTGTGCAACAGAATTGGTATCACACAAAATATACACTTTGCACTTGATCAATGAAGTATAAAGAGAAGGAGAAAATAATGTTCACAAACCCTGGCGAGAAAAATAATCCCTAAAGCTCAACTAAAAACTAGAAAAGAAACATCTCATGTTCCAAACAATTTCAACTCTCATAGAAGGAAATCACAGTAAAACGCACACAATTCCTCCCCCACTAAAACCTAAACTGTTCCAAAATAAGGTGAATTTAAAAATCATTAACAGATTTCCACAAGCACAACATCCAAATTATGAAGTACGAGTATAATGAAAAGAAGAGAGAATGCCGGAAGGCTGGGGAAAGAGGAGCACAGAGACAACAAGGAAGTAAGATTTGAGAGAAGAAAAGAGATCTTACCATATACAGATGAGAAACAGTGCAACTGAGGTGAAACCCTTAAAAGGTCTATGAACGAAAAAAAAATAAGAGGAAAAAATACCAATAATCTATTACAATTAATAATAACTAGCGAGTATTCATATTTTTATTAAATTGAAAAATATATAATTTTATTACTTTTTAAATAAATAATTAAAACAATTGAAAAATATGCATTATTTTAGTTTTAAAAATGTTACTAAACGCACACCAAAAAGGATAATCACTTTATTCATGGTATAGATGAAATTTCTATTTTAACTTTTTTTAAATTTTATATTATATACAAAACTATGTAGTGATAAAAAAATTGAAAATATTTGTATTATATAATTATTAAAACTAATAATAATAATTTTTTTATATTTAAACGTTACTTCTCAGTGAAATAATACTTGCTTTTTATTATCATAAAAAATTTGTACATACCCGAAAGAGCACTCGTGTCTATTCTGTAAATATCAGTTTATTAAAATGAAATAAAATTTTCAGCTATTGGAATAATATTAAATGAATGTATATATTTATTACAAACTATAAAATGCATAAAAAATACCATTTAAGTGGTGCAGTTAATATTTTAAAAGTTTTATATTAATAGTATCAATACCAAGACTAAAAAGATAATTTTATTTTGTAAATTTTGAATGGACTATGTTAAGTGTTTGTACAAGTTTTATTCATTCTCGTAATTTTTCAAATTTGCCTATTTCGATCATTTCAGTCTAAAATTGCAAGGATAGGTAGGTCATTCTAACTCAAGAGGAATGAATACCACCAAATGTTACATAAATCAAATATCATAATAGAATAATTTCACTTTATTTAAGTGCTTAATTACTCCTGACAATGCATGTTAGTTGTTTGTTTGTATAATTGGGTTTATAGTTTACACATGCAACGCATTTTATATGGAAGCGATTAACTATTTTGTTTTTCAATGAAAAAGAAAACATCAAATTCGATGGTTGTTACCTGGATTTTAATCTTTGTATAATTCCCTGGCAGAAATATCAATATTTTAAAAAAAAAAAATATCAAACATTTGATATTCCCAATTCATCATCTGCTGTGCATCCTGTCATATTTAGTTCCGAGTCATGGAGTAAAGATTTCATCTTGACTTAGATATGTTAACGTTTATGGTACTTGTCATCAAATTATTTATGCATATAACAACTAAAATCGATTGTTTAAATACAACAAAAATCCTAAATTTACAATTAAATAATGCAGTAAAGTAGATGTTTGCAAGAAACGTTCTAGCTAAATTAATCATTACATGCCTTGAGATAGTTCAGCAGCAAAATTGGCAGAGACCTTCAGAATTCCTGGAATCAACTAGCGAAGTTTGCCATAGCGATATTGAATAATGCTTATTCCTTGTGAGTTTTTGTTGACAAACCTTGCTTCCCAGCTTGAGTTATATTATATCTACAATGGCCTTTCTAAGAATGGAGAACCAACACCATCACATCCCTGCTGTAATAAAAATCCATAAACACTAGCCTTTCTCTCTGTTCCTGACAGCCTCAAAAATTGTCCAAAGTAGTGTGATATATTAGAACAAACAGGGATTATTGAGAAGTTGGCAACGCAAATGACCAAGTTCTTGCATCAAGTTTGTGTGTTACCTAGTGATTACCATTAACCAGCTTCAATCCACCAGATACATCTTCACAGTGCTTCATATGATGAAAAAGGGAAGTAAAATCAACTGTGCTATTGGCCCTACAGTCATATTTGGGAGGATAATGGAAACAAGGCTCCATGGACTTGGCTTTTCGACAGGGTGGATCTGGGATGGTTTCATTATATGCCCTCTTCAAAATCCATGGCTTCAGACCTGCAAGACTATGAGCAACATAACCAAAAGTAGACTTAGGGCTTGTAACCAATGCATCACACAAACTCAGCAAATATATTTCGGTCCATGCCTTAATGTTGTGCATGTCATCATTTGAGTTTTGACGCTCTTCATGACTGGGCTGATAAACTCTTATTACTTCCCGGGTCACACTTCTATTTGCCTGATACATAGTCTTCAGCTTCTCACCGTATTCTGAGAATAAGGATGTCACTAAAACAGCTTTTGATGTCTTCTTCAAAGGAGAAGTTACTGACCTTTGTGTGTTGAAATCAGGCAACAACTTATGCTGAATGGTGCAGGATAGTATTTCATTAATAACAGTTTGATGTGGTGGTCGATGAGTATTAAAAAGTCTAATCTGCAGGCCTATCCTCTCATTTGCCTTGGCTAGATGTTCCTCATAGAATTTTCTAATTATTTCCCATGCTTCATTTGATGGGTGAAGAAGGTAACGTCCAAGATGGTGAAAAACAGTGTCTTTCTCAGGGAACATTTTACTAAGATCTTCTCTAAATGATGGAATCATAAAAAGGGAAGGGACAAAGTATTGATCTGACCGTAAAATCAACACAGAAATTTTTTGAAGAAGATCTTCACTTTGATCACAATGAAAAAAATTATTGTGACGGTCATGGGTGTGCTGTAGATTAAGAATAAGAAATGGTGGCAAAAGTACCTGTGAACTGTTTACCTTGTAATTACTTAATATGTTTTCATATGTTTCAATATGTTTCTGATCTCTCCAATAAGGAAAACTCCTGGGCAATAACCACGAGGAATCAGGAAATGGCTCACAAAAGAGACCAAACATATCGGCCCCAAATTTGACAAGCAGAACACGATCTGTAAGGATAGCATAAAGAAATGCTGCAACCAAGGTTACTATCCTGTTCCCCAATCCATTGGCAGCTGTCCAAACAAGATATTTGCACTTTGAATTAACATCACTTTTGCTAAATTTTGTGCCCTTTCTCATGACTTTGTTGTAGAATTTGGTAGAAGGTCCACAACTTCGATGAAGATGTTCATAGTTTCTTAGCTTGGAAATCAGATATTTAGAAGGTTTGTGAGGGGAAGTTTTGCGGTACAAGTAAGATCGATATCTGCTAAAGCATGATGTTTCATCAAATGATGAACCCAGAAGCCCATCAAGGAGTCTGTCTTTAGAAATGGTGGCAGTAGATAGGGACAGAACATTCTCTCCATCTTCAAATGAATTATTCTTTGGACCTGTAGATGCATAAATAAAGAAACAAAAAGCCATACAATTTTATGTAACATCATATCCAAATAACAATGTATTGAAATTTTAGTTGAGTTATGGTATAGCTTTAATCCATGAAAATGAATAAATCATATGAAATCATCTTGTAGCTCGTTTTTTATATATGATCTTGCTAGGGATTAAAAAAAAATTGAGCGTTTTAAGCAATGGTAATTAGTAACCTACCAATGCATGTATTGATTGTATTTTTTCATCAATTATTCAACTGAATAATTATGGGGTAGCTCTGAGTACATGAAGCCATAAATGTTTGTTATAAGCAGACCCTTATAGTGATCTTGAAACCAATCCTTGTATATTATGCATCAGAAAAATATTTCAAAATAACAAGGAAAATGTATAAAAAAAAGGGCTGAAATTTAAGGTAGAACGAAGAGAATAAGTTACCAATATCTAAGACAGGTAGTGTTTGAGCTGGTTCTTCCAAGATCCCAGGCGCATTCTGATTTTTGTTTCCCAACACCTTATCTAACATACAATTTAGAGAGATCAGAACAGATGTTACGGATATGAGACAAAGTACCTAGTGATGAATTAAAGGCATAAATTGAAGACGTTAGCAGCTCTAAGATACTAAAAACAGTGGAATTACCAAGAGGAGCTGAGTCTGGAATAATATTATGATCCTTTTCTCCCCCAGTTTTAACTGTACCACTTTGAACCCCTTGTTTTAAGGCACTTTGAGCTCCTTCTTGTATGACAGTAGTAGTGGTAGCATTTTGAGTTCCTTGTTTCAAGACAACATTAGAAGCATTGTGAGCTCTTGCAACCAAAACGTTAAATCCTTGGACGAGATCAAAAACTGAGTTTTGGTGTACGAGAGTAAATGTGATTAAAATAGGAAAGGTTATAGAAGCCACAACCAACAATGTTCTGAAGCTCTTGAAACCCCACCCTACTTTATCCATCGTAACTTGGTGGCATGAAGCAGCTTCAGATATCAATTAAGTAATTGACAATTTGCCTTCGCTGCAAGAACATGCACATTGAAAATTTAGGAAAGAGAAACCAGAATAAATTGTAAGTTTTAGGCGATTCATCAAAGAAAGGGCTAAAGCAACAGAAACCAGATCCTCAGAGTTTACCTACCCGTTTGTGTCGAATCGAATTTGATCGATAGAAAGAAATTGAAAATGCGAGAAAGAAGCTAGGCAAAGAGGAATTACGAGCAGATTCACCGATAATTTATCTTCTCCAAAAGCAAACTTCGCTTTCTTAGAATACAACTGCTTCCAGTAACTATTACTGCAACATATGTTTCAAAATCTGTCGGTAACACAACAAAATGGAGAAAGCTTTCCGACAACTGTGATCTCACTCGTATCTTCTTTTTATATTTGCGAAATATTCCTTTAAAACGTTTAATTTTTTATTTCGATCAATAAAATGTTAACAATTATCATGAAAATATCAATCTAACAAATTGAAAGATAATACAGTTAAAGTGTATTAAGATGATTTTGTTTTGAGGGTATGTGTAGAAAACACTTTCTTAAACCATTTAAGAGGAAAAAAAAACTTTTTTATTAAATGAAATTAACTTACTTATAAACCTAAAATTAGTTTACACATGAGTTAAAAGTTAAATTTTAGAGAAATTAATGTAAAATAACTTTTATGAATTATAAAGTAGTTTTAATTTATAAAGAAGTTTATTTTATTTTAAAACTCCAAATAATCTCTTTAAAATTTTAATAGTCAATTGACTAGGGGATTATTGGCAAAACAAACAAGGTTAACTAGTGTATTAGTCATAAACATTAGTCACCTTCAATCCATTAGATACATCTTCACAGTGTACAATATGATGAAAAAGAGAAGTAAAATCAACTGTGGTATTAGTCTTGCAATCATACTTGGGAGGATAATGGAAACAAGGCTCCATATACTTGGCACGTTTGCAAGGTGGATCTGGGATACTTCTGCTGTATACACCTTGCAAAATCCATGGCTTCAAACCTCCAAGACTATGAGCAACATACCCAAAAGTGGACATGGTGCTTGTAATCAATGCATCACACAAACTCAACAAATATATTTCAGTCCATGCCTTAATGTTGTGCATGTCATCATATGAATTTTGATTCTCTTCATGACTTGGCTGATATATTTTTACTACTTCCCCACTCAAAGTTGTATTAGTTTGATACATAGTCTTTAGCTTCTCCCCATATTTTGAGTATAAAGATACTACTAGAACAACTTTTGATGCATGCTTTTTCAAAGGAGAAGTCATCGAGCTCTGCATGTTTAATTTTGGAAGCAACTTAGTCTGATGGGCGCAAGATAAAATTTCATCGATGATGGTTTGTGTTGGTGCCTGATCAGTATTGAATACTCTAATTTGCAGACCAATCCTCTCATCTTCCTTGGCTAGATGTGCCTCATATAATTTTTGAATCCGTTTCCATGCTTCATTTGATGGGTGAAAAAGGTAACGTCCTAGATGGTGAAAAATGGTGTCTTTGTCAGGGAACATTTTGTTCAAGTCTTGTCTGAATGAGGATATCATGAAAAGAGAAGGGACAAAATATTGATTTGACTTTAAAATCAACACGGGAATTTTTTGTAGAAGATCCTGGTTTTGATCACAGTGAAAAAGATTAGTAGGACTAACATGGGTGTGCCTTAAATTAAGAACAAGAACTTGTTGCAAAAACTCACGTGCATTGTCTTCCTTGTTATTCATAAACATGGTTTCACGTGTTTCAAATTGTTTGGTATCACCCCAATAAGGAGAATTCTTGGGCAACAACCATGAGGAATTAGAAAATGGCTCGCAAAAGAGATTCAACATATCAACGTCAAATCTAACAAGAAGAACACGGTCTGTGAGGATTGCATAAAGAAATGCAGAAACCAAGGTTATCATCCTGTTCCCTAAGCCATCTGCAGTTGTCCAAACAAGATATTTGCAGTTTGAATCAGCATCATTTTTGTTAAATTTTGCACCCTTTTTCATGGTTTCATTGTAGGATTTAGAATAGGGTCCGCAACGTTGATGAAGATGTTCATAATTTCGTAGCTTGGATATAAGATATTTAGAAGGTTTGTGAGGAGAAGCTTTCCGATACAAATAAGATTGAAACCTACTAATGCATGATGCTTCATCAAATGAGGAAACTAAAAGCCCATCAAGGAGCTTGTCATTAGCAATGCTATCTTCAAATGCATTATTCTTTGGATCTTTATCTGTGAAAATAATGAAATAAAATCACATAATTTTCTACATTATCTAAATCCAAAAAACAATGACACTTGAAAATAAGACTATAGCTTTCAAAGAGTGGACTTACCTGCAACTGACTCACGAATATTCGGATTCTTTTCTCCCCCAACTTGAACTGGTACAATATTTTGCATCCCTTGTTTAGTAGTATTCTGGGTTCCTTTAATTCCTACGTTAAATTCTTGGAACATAGCAAAGATTGAATTTTGGTGTGTGAAAGAAAATTTGATCAAAACGGAGAAGGTTACGAAAGCTAGAACTAACAATGTTCCGAAGCTCTTGAAACTATTCCCTGCGTTAGCCATCTTGATTTGAAAACATGTATACAACATTAGATATCAAATAAAGAAAATGTACATTAAAATAACAACACATCCATACAAATATGATGAAACACAATAAAGTTTTCTTACATTTTTTGCGTCTGAGGTTTTATTTTATCTGAAATAATGGTCAATACAAGAAGGAAGAAGACAAAGAGAACATATTTATTGAGGAGGGTTTAGTTTGTTTCCTCCAAAATCACCCACCTATTAATCAACCTAAAATTATTTAATAATTTTCTAATGTAGAGTATTCTTGTTGAATAATTTAATTAAGTTTTAATTTTTGTTGTAAAGTCACTTTATATAACGTTATATTATGAGGAATAATTAAATAATATTATGTAAACTGATAATATTAAATTAATATTAATAGCATATAACTGAATGTATTATAATAATTTAAAGGATTATTAAATATAAATAATAATAAAAATATTTAATGTAAAATAAATAAAAAGTAATCATAAATTAAAAACAGCTCGAATTAATAATTTTTATTAAAAGTCAACATAAAAGATAGATGATACTATTGTTCTAACTATTAAAATATTTTTTCTTTCACAAATAAAAGTTATCATCTACACTACAATATTCTTTGAAAATTTCAAGGTTAGTAAAAGAGAGATAATTTGTTATCATAATTTAAAAGACTTTTTTTAATTTGATATTTAATAAAATATTTTTGTGAATTATTTTTCTGATAAAAGGATAGCAAAAGAGTACATTTGACTTAATTTTACATTTTATCATTGACTTATTATTATTACTTTTGAATCTTTTAGTTCTTTTTCTCACATTTAGTATCAAGTTTTAGATTTTCGAAAAATTTACTATGCAATTTCTTTTTTCACCCATTTTACGGTCATGTTTTATAATTATTTTCAATTTACCATATTGTAACAAAAGAACGTGGTTAAAGATACATCCACACCTTATCTCACATTTAACATATCAATAAAATACATAAAAAATATAATGTATGGAAAAAATTGAATAAATATATATATATATATATATATATACAACTAATTAATAAATTTAATAAAAATGTATTGATTTGATTAATTTAAGATACAAATTGTATTAGAAATTCTATAGCAATTAACACAATACTAAATTATAATATATATATATATATAAAGTAAATTTTAAATTTTATTTTACAAATTAATTATGTGAGATTGAGTTAACATAAATCTACGTATTCACATCAGTTTTAAAATTTATTAAATTATCTCAATTTAACTAATTTTCATTTGAATCATATTGAGAGGAGCATGTTAATTTTTTTTTTTACTATCATTACACTTTTATATAATTAATAAAACATCAAATGATAATTTAAAAATTGAATGATAATTTAATATTAGATGATATGTTAATTTTTAAAGTTAAGGAAGTTTTAAGTTTATTTCCTTGAAGATTCTAAGTTGGTCGTTGGATTGTTTTAAGTCAAAAGTGTACATAATACAATATTTTAATGCGTACTAGATAAAATAGATAGTCATATATACTTTATAAATACATTCAATTACAAAAATTATTTATTTTTAAAATACTATTTTTAGTTTTATAAATGAATTATTTTATAATTAATCATTTTTAGTCTTAATTTATACTAATATAAATCAAAATTATATCCAAGAGTATTTTTATAATGATTTTAATGCATTATTCAAATAAGACTTTTAATTCATTTATTTTCATTTAGCACCATTTTTCTTCTACTCCAAGAAATTTCATCATTCAGTCTTTTAAAGTTAAGGAAGTTTTAAGTTTATAATATATTTAAGTATTTTTAATTAAATTTTTATTCAACTTTTATTAAATATTTAAATTTTATATATCTTTAATTAAATATTTATTATTATTGTTCAAGGTTCAAAACATAGAATTTGGAAAGAGAAGATTAATTGAATCTAATACAAAAATTGAAGTATGAACTTGAATTGAAATAACCTTGAGATCAAAGTAAAATCACATCACAATCAATCCTCAATTATTTAGTCTTCAATAAAAAAGAACAGAGAACGAAAATACAAATAAAGTAAAATGGAACGGAAACTAGAAAAACAGAAAAAAAAAAAAAAAAAACCCTCCAAAAATCACCTCTCTCTAAATTAAATATAAAAATATAAAGAAAAAAAAAAAGAAATAATAAAAA
>Ga0099824_1007403_pt1 | contig 14554 bp, 5 predicted proteins | sample SiratrowhiteBW_FD_76837 | JGI IMG/M metagenome (GOLD analysis project Ga0099824, IMG submission 76837) | Root nodule microbial communities of legume samples collected from California, USA - Siratro white BW | ecosystem: Host-associated > Plants > Roots > Nodule | place: USA: California...
TATATATATATATATATAATTATGGATTTTTCCACCATGTTTCAATCGATTTTTACTTTTCAAATTCCCTTACCTTGGAAATTAAGATATATTTTAAATATTTTTTTATGATTTTTAATTATAATATTTAACTTAAGTTATTTATTTAGATTTTTAAATATGTCAATACACACACATGAAAGTCACTGTGTTTTCGTGAGTCTATAATACTTTCAATCACTTATTCCCGTAAAATATAGGTTCAACAATTAACTTTAATATATATTGTTTTTATGGATTTATAAACTTCTTTTGTTAATAATAAAATGATATATTGATAGTAAACTAACAATTATTAAAGGTAAATTTAACTTAATTAAAATTAAACTCTTATTATCTTCACAAGTTTTTATAAAACAAATATTCATTTTCATTTTTTCTAATAAATATAATATATATTTATATATGATTAATATAATTTCATAAGTCCTAATAAATTTTATTAATAAATAGTAGTTAGGAAATTAACAAATAGTATATTAATTGAAAGATTCTCACAAAATTATACTAAGTTAAAATGAAAATTTATTTAAAATTTGATTCATTCAAAATAATTTTTAAATAATATATTTTCTTATAACTTATAAGTTAACATGTTTTAGATAAGTTACTAATTTCTTAATGTGTTCTTCGGCAGACCAATGTTTACTCGTACGGATAATATAATTATTGCAGGTTGTCATACAAACACAATATAATCTATCTAAAATTAATTTTATAATATAATAAATCAGTTACATCTAATTAAATAATAGAATAATTATAATTTTACTCCATAGTTTATTCATCATATATTTACATACACACACTTTTCATATATTACAAATGAATTTATATATAAAAAAATATTTAACAAGTAATATATACTTGTACTTTACTGATGATTCATATTAAGTATCGACTATTAGAATATAATATTTAATTTAATTTAAAACTTTAATTAACAACCTAAGAGTCAATGATCATGATAAGTTAATTATAATTCAAGTTGCACAATTATCGAGGTCATAATCTACAATAATTCTTACACTTCCTCGTCTGAAATATTATTTTATGAATGACTTTTATTATTAATATATCAAGAAATCTTTATTACATGTAGTTAATATACAATTTTAATCAATCATCCTATATTTGTAACATCTTAATCACATTGATTTATAATACTAATCAATCATCACAATTCAAATTTCAAACATTGAAGAAAAACATGTAAAAATATACCCATAATCCTATTAAAGTAAATTAAAACCATAAATATCAAGATTATTTAAATAAAATAAACCAATAAACATTTACAAATTGACTGAATGTTTAAATAAAGGGTACGCGTACCGGTATCAAAGTTATAAGTCAAAATTCAAAGCTGAGGAGTATATGACTCGTTTTTAATTGTATTCTCATAAAATAAAAAGGTTTTAATAATATTTACAAATTTAAATGACGGATTAAAAAAAAAAACAGTACATAAATTACTTGACTTACATTTTCTAATTTCCTATTCTTTCCTTTGTTTGTTTATGTGAACTAAGTCATCAAAGATGAGAAGAAAATTCCAATAAAGTAGTTAACCTAATTTCAGTCTAGTCAATATTAGCTCAAACTTCTTTAATAAGACATTTTTTTTTTCAAAAGAGAGTTTCATCTGGTGAAAGTTAGGAGGAGAGATATTTCTCTTTCATACTTTCACTGAAACAGTCTCATAAAAGAATAAATAATTAAGCATCAAAAGTAGGATTAATTAATTACTAATTTTCTTTACAAATTTTTTTATCTATGTAATGGAACCAAATTAACTAGTAATAGTAAATACACAAAATCAAGTCTTGTTTTGTCCTTTTCCTTTTCCGTCATTCACTGCTTGATGCTGGCCTGTTATTTAATTTTTAATATTTTAATTCAACTTTCTAAACTAAGATATTATAGTGAACACATTATGTTATCAGAAACAGTTTTCTTTGACCATTATGTTCGATTTATTTTTTCACCAATTAATATAATATGTTGAAGTCAACTATAAGTATCTTAAAATTCAACAATTCTTAATATGATATTAGTTAAATGGTGTAATGTAATAGTCAATATTAATATATTACTTGTTTTTTTATTTCGACTGTTTAACTAAATTCACTGATCTTAAAAAATAGAGACTAATTATTTTTAAATAAGAAAAAATTAAGAAAATAGGAAAACCAAATTTGTATGTTGGTCTTAAACAATATTTTCTAAAATAAAATAAATTTTACATGATTATTTTTTCAAACATTAAAAATTATGTTAAATAACATCCAAAGGCTTGAAAATTGTCTTAATAAAATATATGAATTTAAGATTTAAACTACCAAATATGAATATTACTAAGAGAGAATGTAATGAATATTTAGAGAATTTGAACTTAACAATAAATAATGTTCATATTATTTGTGTTACAGTGTATTATGATGTTATCGTAAATTGATGAATATGATGATGTAATGGGAGAAAAGAAGAGTCATCTCACGCTCGTAGCATGGCTGATTGAAGACCGAAGACCAAAGACTCAAAGAAAGTTGAATCTACCTTTTTTTTTTTTTTTTTTTAATTTAACTTTCAATTTAATTTTTTTTTTTATTACCAATACCAAGTATTTTTTTTTTTTATTTTTTATTTAAAAAGTAAAAAAAAAGAAAGAAAAAAAATGGAAACTACCTTTTTTTTTTTTTTTTTTTAATTTCACTTTCAACTTAATTGTTTCTTTAATTACCAAAGCCAAGGACTTTTTTTTTGTAACTTTTAATTAAAAAATACATATAGTTTGTTTATATTACATGAATTAATAATTCCATTTAAATTTTATTTGCTTTTACTCAGTCAATGCATCTAATAAAACCTTTTTAATTGCACAGTTTTAAATTTCAAAGAATGAATATTAATAAAATTCAAATTCAAAGGGAGAACTCTTTATCAGCTTTTATTTTGTTTGAAAATTATGCTAAATCTTTAAATGTGTTTTAAACAAAATTCAAATTGTATTCTGCTAAACTATTCCTTCTGTAAAAGGCAATTGGAATAAACAAGAGCTGCGACATATCTCTACTTATTCTCTTAAACGACTATTTTCACAATATGCATTTTGAATATCTTTTAACAAATACAAACTACAATCAATCGCATACTATCTTCAAATTCATGAAAAATACTTAATAAATATAAAATATTGTTATATTTAGACCAAAATATATTTATTTAGTATCAAAATTATTTGCATTTAGATTACTGAAAGAATAATATTTAAAATTTAAAAATATGAAGAGAAAATCATTAGACATCCAAAATGATTGATTAAAAAAATGAAAAACAGATTTTGTTGTTGTAATGATGATACACTAATAGATTCTTTGTACAGTGAGAGTTGAGAAGAGAATGAATGTTTTGACCATAATTTATGAAATAGGTGTAGTGGGTACTCTCCTTCTATCAGCTTAAAACCTAATTTACCTTCCTTCCTCGAACCTTCCTTCCATCAAAGACCAATACACATGCTATTGTTGTGACGTCTTACATGATTAGATTAACAAAATTTTAGTTTTGTGTTGGTTTTGTTGCAGAGTGGTCCAAGGTCAAACCGCCACTACCATAGCAGTCACGTAGCCAAGGATGACCCATTAATTAAGGCTCATTAGGTACACATATCAGACCCTCACACACATAATATTATATCATATCTTGCTCAGAATTTAAGAGTGCATGTTTGCTGATCATGGCCATGGAAACTGTGCTTTCCAATCCCATAGAGTGTCTGGGAACAGGGTTTGATTTCACCAGTGATTTCCGATTGAAGTTTGCAAAGGGAAAAGGAACTGGAAGATTGGTGGTTGTTGACGAAGAGAAAAAGAGGACCATTACGCTTCCTGGTACTGCTGCTACCATTTTCGATGTTTCCCAGGATATTAGCTGTGACAAGGGGGATCGCCTTCGCTTCAAATCTGATGTTCTTCAATTCAACCAGGTTAATTCCCTTCCTCTCTCTCTCTCTCTATATATATATATCTATCTATCTATAATTCTTGTTCACATTTTCGAATATATTTTTTGATTTGTGGGGTTTCCAGAACTTGTGTTATATAATATAAGAATATGAAATTGCTGAGTGGAAAAATGGTTTGTGAAATGTGGCCAAGGTTAATACTAATTCGGACAATTTTCCAAAGTGGTGCAATTTCTTAATGAAAATATATCTATGAACATATATGCAGAAATTGATGGATCCTCCCTCGTGACTTCTTCATATCATAGAAAAAAGGTTTTTAATGTTTTGCTTACAGATTCTGAACGGCAAACAATATTTGATTTTTAATGTCGTACGAGTTTCGTTAAGAATTGGGCCTTTTTTTTTTTAACCTGAAATTCTGCGAAACTTATCTCGTATGTGTGTTTTATGTTTCGGAAACTGTGCCAGTGACGATACATACTATACTCTTAATTTTATAAGCTATTATAAAGAGTTTTATATATATAGCAATAAGATGAGTTCCTTTTTCTGTTGGTGCCAAATGGGAAACAGATAATATATCGTAGTCACGGTAATGTTTAGTGTATTTTAAGAATGTTTTGTGGAGTCACGGTAATGTTCTGTGGAGTTTTAAAGATGTTAATTTTGTTTACATTTCAATATAGAAAATAATGAACAAATTGACCAGTGCTAGAATATTCTTGTAGACTACTCAACATCCAGAACATTGTGGATGTTTTACCATTCAACAATTTTAAGGGCACAATTAGTATATTATTTATTATTTTTTTTTTGTTTATTAAATATATATATATTAATAAAATATATATATATATATATATATATATATATATATATATATATATATATATATATATGTATGTATGTATATTCTTATAAACTTATATTTATAGTTAATGAAAAGTTATTATAGTGAAAAAGATATATCTTTCTGCACTTTTTAAAAAATAAATAAAAGTAAAAGAGTGATAATGGAGATTACATAATAAATTAATCATTTGGGTTATATGTTAGAGGATGCCAGTTGTTTGGAGAATGTAATTATTGAAAAATTAGGGTAGGAAAGTCAACTCAAACTAAATAAAAATTAAGATTATAATAATTAAAATAATAGTTTACGATAATTGTTATAAAAATAAAATAGAATATATAAAAAAATGTCTATTGTATTTCATTTCTATATAGTTTTAAATGATATAAAACAAAGATAAGTTGTTATTGGATGTCCATGTAGAAAAGAAAAACTACTCCCGTGTATATAAATTAAACTCAATTAAAATATTAATTTAAAAGAAAAATGTAAAGTTACATTAGGTAATTAATAAAAGACCTGAAACGATATTAAATAAGCCTACGTTTATACAAAATACAAGAAATTCATAACTTTATCTTCTAATACTTCGAAATCAACAGGATGGTGCAGCTCAAAAATGAGGGAAACTCTTATCAAAAGATTATAGTTGTTTAAAACAATTCTTTTTACAGAACCACCGCTAAAATTTTTATTCGTTTATGTTAAAAGGAAAATTGCAACATATATAATGTGATTTTTCAAAATAAAATAAAAATAGTAATGTAATTTGAGTATCTCAAGAGATGAAAGTGGAATTTTCCCAGTGAACTGGTTGTAGTTAAAAATTAAAATCCTCTAGTATTTTGTATACATATAAAACTAGGTAAAAAAAAAGGAGCAATATTATCAATATATAAATATAAAATATTATAAATATATTATCTTAGAATTTTAGATTAAAAATAACTTCATGATCTTTTATATGAATTTATTCGTAACTCAACTCATTAGTGCAATATTTATCCAAAGAGCGATGATTTAAACTTAACTTGTTTACTCATATGAGTTTAATTAGAGGTTTATAGTTGAGTTTAAATTCTTTATCTCGTTTGAAATTTGATTAATTTTGTTATTAAAAAGTTTCTTTAAATTATTTTTTTAACTTTATCAATGTAGTATCTAAAAATTATTTTAACACTAATCAATTAATAAAAATATGCATAAATTTTTTCACTCAAAAATAATTTTATATAGAAAAACTAGTGTTTTACATCAATACAATTCAACATTAACCAATAAAACTTGAATTTTAAACTAAGAATATTAACATTTCAATAAAATATAAATTACCATATCTTCTATTCTCATATATATATATATATACAAACTATTTATGAGCCCTTAACATCTACTAAAGTCTGTTAGAAGTTATAATTCTTTTATTTTCCCTTATAGGTGCAACTATCATACAGTAGGAAAAAACTTGCTTGAGTTTGTCAGATATGACTTTGAATTAAGAGCTATACAAGACTTGATTCAATTTGTTACAATTTTCTTAGATAAGCAATTTAAGCATTGTTACATGACTCTGTTTTTACTAGCAGATGTCTGAGTTGCTGAATCAAAAGTCTGCAATACAAGGAAAAATTCCTTCTGGCTATTTCAATGCTCTTTTTGATCTGAGTGGTGATTGGTATCGTGATGCTCATAACATCAAGTATCTTGCTTTTGATGGTTATTTCATTTCCCTGTACTATTTGCACCTTACTGCTTCACCCCTCATACTGCAAGAGGAAGTCAAAAAGTCTGTTCCAGCTCAGTGGGATCCAGCTTCATTAACCAGGTAAGCACAAAGCCACAACAACAATTCACCATAGAAATATAAAGCAAAAGTCTCAGTATTTTGGGATAAGAATCTTGCATGATTTGAGATTATTAAGTAACGTTGCTAATCAATTCTGTTAAGGCAGGTTCATTCAAACATATGGAACACACATAATAACAGGTATGGCTGTTGGAGGTCAAGATGTAATATGTGTCAAACAAAAACATTCTTCAAAGGTTTCACCTGGTGATCTAAGAAGACATTTAGATAATCTAGGAGATTTTTTGTTTCATGATTTAAGAAGCCCTTCTCAACAACAGGCAAATACCTCAGCAGAAGCCAAACAAAAAGTAATGAAGTATCTATAGCCCTTTATCTTGTATAGTTTTTACATGTTTGTCACTTATTGATGCAGCCTCTCTTATTCGTGTAGGTTCCTGAGGTCTTCAATCAAGTGATGCAATCAAACACAACGCAGTTCACCAGCATTTCAGAAACCTCAAGCAAGGAAGTAAGTCACAAAAAGAGAAATATTTGCCTTTTGAAATTTGAACTGAACAAGATTTAAATTTGTAAGTTGTTAATGTCTTAATTTTATGTTGGAGCAGGGCCTCACTATCATCTGTTCAAAAAGAGGAGGAGATGTGTTCAAGCACGGTCATTCAAATTGGCTCCAGACAGTGGCTTCTAATCCTGAAGCTATCCTCTTCAAGTTTGTACCTATTTCCTCACTTCTCACAGGAATTCCTGGAAGCGGCTATCTTACTCATGCAATCAATTTGTATTTACGCTGTAAGTTCTTCTTCTCAGATTGACTAATAATTCTATAACATACTACTTTTATACACATCCACTTTATACTGTTTCAATGATTAACTGTTAGGAAGATAATGGCCTTCAAATTATTCTTGTCACCCTTCACAAAAGTACATGTGTTTCAAAGCCATAATTTCTTGCATCATTGTCATCTACGATTTTTCTTACCTTTACTTGATTGATTCATTTGTGCTTTACAGATAAGCCCCCTCCCGAAGATTTACAATGCTTCTTGGAGTTTCAAATTCCAAGGCAATGGGCACCCATGTTTTATGAGCTACCTCTGAGGCATCAAAGGAAAAAGAGTACTTCCCCTTCCCTGCAATTTGGTTTCATGTCTCCCAAGCTTCATGTCAGTTCTGCACAGGTACTATTTGAGCAAATTTGTGCTTAGAATTGACATCAATTATGTGTGTACTGATAGTGTGTTAATGATGACATTTTATTCTATGTAAAACAATATCAGGTAGTGAGTGAAGAAAGGCCTGTAGTAGGCCTCCGTCTGTACTTGGAAGGAAGAAAATGTGATAGACTTGCAATACATGTATACCATCTTTCAAGCATCCCAAAGACAATGATGATCCATTCTTCAGCAGCATCTTTGTGGCGAGGATCTGATGATAATGAATCTTGTGACACCTTTCTGGAACCAATAAGGTGGAAGGGATTTGCAAACGTGTGCACTGCAGTGGTTAAACATGACCCTAACTGGTTGCATGAATCAGGTGGTGGTGGGGGTGTTTACATTGTAACTGGTGCACAGCTCATTAGCAAAGGGAATTGGCCAAAGAATGTGCTTCACTTGCGCCTACGATATACTCACATATCCAATTGCAGTATCAGGAAGTCAGATTGGGGTGGTGTACCTGAGGCTTCAAGAAAATCCTCTTTCCTCACAAATTTAAGCACAACATTTTCATTCACACAGCAAAGTGCCACTGCTTCTCCTCCGAAGCAGGCTCCAACTGCACTTGACTCAGGTGTTTATCCGGATGGTCCACCTGTGCCTGTTCGTTCTGGAAAACTGCTTAAATACGTGGATACAAGCGAGGTTCTGCGGGGGCCACATGATGCTCCTGGACATTGGTTGGTAACAGCTGCTAAGCTTGTGACTGAGGGTGGTAAGATTGGATTACAGGTCAAGTTTGCACTGTTAGACTACTAGTTATTCATTCTCTTTTATGTATGTGTAGAGTAGAGAAACATTGGTGGATTTCATTTGTTGCTTAATTTTTTCATCAACTTATAGATCACATGTACATAGGCATATAACTTCTGATCACTTTGTACAGTGCAGTATACAAAAAATGAGAGGTGGTTAACTTTGGCCAATAGAATATTTTATTTGGTGGTTCTGTTCAAGATTTAGGTGACGAAATACACGGAAGAAAACTTTCATGTTAATTTGTTTAGGTCAACTAGAACGAACCCATAATTGACTTCACTCATTTGTTGGGTTGCACCATGCAATGTTTGTCAAACCAACTTCCTATGACCATTGGTTTGTTAACTCAAACTCGATTTTCGCTTCTTGAAATTTCAAGCACTTATTGAGCCATTGTTTGGAGGAAATAAAATATAGATAGATGATATGGAGGAAACAATAACTTTGTCAATCACAAGCTTATAGGGAATTGTGCTTTTGACCAACTGAAGAAAAATCCAATCCAAACTGCACAGTATTTATGTCTTTTTCTGCTTTTATTAACTCCACTCATCACAATTCCTTACAGATTATTCTAAAGATAAATCAATTGTCTAACATCTTTTTACTAACCATAAAACAATCAATTCTACTCAATTTACAGATTATTGGTGAGTCAAATCGCTTCATTTATTTAAAATAGAAAATAAATTTTTTAATTAATGTGTACTTTTTTATACATGATTTTTGATTATTTGACAACAGTTTATATACTTGGACCCTAAACCAGTCTTTTAACTTGTGAGTTAAGTAATGTTGAAAACTGTCCAGGGGCATTCCTGCATGGCTTGTGTTTGCCATTCATGCAATGATGAATGTTAGTAATTACTAAGCAACTTTACTTTGGAAGAAAGTAAGGTTACCTTTACTCAAATTATTCCATAGCCGACAACACATGATCACAAAAAGATTACCAGTCAATTACATCATTCCAGTTCCACATAACTCTTTTCTGCCGAAGCCATCATCAACTACAGGGCATGCATGTAATGATAGGACACTGCACACTACAGAGTAGCATCTGTATATTATGGAAAAAGCTCCTCAACAGTGTCAGTATTATAAGATTCTATGCATTTTAAATTAAAAGCTTATTACATTCTTGCTTTTTCAAAGAAGTACATATATAATGAAGAATGCGTTTGAATTACTTATTTCTGAATTTATGTATGTACTTTTACAATTTTCTCTTTTTTATATCAAGCTCACGGATCGTGTACATGATTTGTCAAAAAATATAATGTATTTAGTATTACACTTAGTAATACATTAATTGTTGTGGCAAATCATGCTTTCCGGTGACCCACGCCATGTGTGCAATCATAGCATTCTGAATTTCTTTAACTCGTAATTGTGCTCTTAACCACCATCATTACGTACTGATTCAAAATGAGTTGGCATCGATTTGATTCAACACCAACACAAGTGTAAGATTGGGAAATGAGAAGGCTGCTCATTATTGTTCTAACTGAAGTAGGATATTTTGTGACAATTGAAAGAACAATTCAGCCAACACAACAAACTAACAATCACAAGTTAACTAAGCCTATGCCACAAGCAATTGATGACTACATATAGTGTGATATATTCATAGTTCTCTACATCATAATTGTCTTATAAGGATTATAGGAGATCATTCATTAGTGTTTCTGGTAGTATTAAGATTAACTAAATCTTTTACCCTTTATAATATTGTGAATGATGTTTGTTTTAACTTTCTATGATAAGACTTCACGTTATTAAAACAATACACACGCTCAAGCTAATTGAATACGATTAGTAGAGTAGCAGATGTGTAGGTCTGAAAAATAAGTTCAATCTCCAATCACTCATAAAATGTTATAAAAGGACAGTGTGCACGCATTCAAATTTTGATCATAATCGGCGGGTTTGGGGCCCAATTTTAGTTCATCAGAAGTTCTGCTTTTTCCTTTATTTCTCTTTTGTTAGTAAAGTTCATGCTTGAGGCATGTATGTGGGCATTCATATGATGAGAAAAGCTTTTGGCCCGCTTTTGGCCCACCAAAGAACTTACGGACCTTTAGGCCATTTGCATAAGAAAAAGCACATGCAGTAGTTGAGGATACTTATTGAATTTTCATTTCTTTATCTTTCTCCACAAGGGATCCATTTTTATCCCATTTTCTTCACATTCCAATAAATTAACTCTATGGGGAATCTTAAGTGAACGAGTGCAACTTACACAGTAAAAATTAAGAGTGATTTTATTTGTCACATCTTGGCATTAGAAAGAGGAAAAGGATGTAAGGAACCATAGAAAAACAGGTAACACAAGCATATGGCACGCACGTTTACAATCGTGCTAACTGGATTTGATTAACAACTAAAACAAGTTGAGTTCCAATATGTTCCAAAGAGACACACGAAATGCCAAAGGAAATATAATTTTCCAGCCAGTTGCTCAAGGCCAAATCTCATTGAGGTTTTGCCCAATTCTTCTGAATTTCGAAGTAGTAATTGACATCCAAGTAGCATTTTTGATCGTCATCTACAAACTGAAGCAAGAAAATTTAGCAAGTTAGTTCTTCCTATTTGCTAAACAAGAGTATTCCACTCAAAGGGTTTCTGAGTTTCACTGAATTTGTTACCTTGGTTCTTGCTGCATAGGTTCCCCTCACGAACATGCCACAAGGGGTACTTTCTTCTTCCAATGCATACGTATATGGTTCCTTCTGGGGACTAAAAGTTCCCAACATCTTTTTTCTGCTGGCCACTGTTCAAAAAATGAAAAGTACTGTCAACACTATTTAATCAATTAAAGTTAGACACTAGGAGTAGTGTCTCATACCTCTAACGCCAGTTTTCCAAATAACATTTGTGTATTTGAGACCAGAAACGATGTTGCTGGAGACAGTGAAGGTGAATTTCATGGCGCATTTGCTTCCTTCCTTAAGGATGAAGAGGCTTTTCTTAGGATCATTTGTAAATGGAATTGGCAGGACGAGGTCAGGCCTGTCTGGGCTTGTAATAGTGAGGCTCAAAATCTTCACATCAGGGTCTTTAGTTGCTGCATTCCAACACAAGACCTTTCACATTTTAGATTTGTTTAGTGAAATAATAAGAGGACCATCTGATTAAGAGAGGTAATGTTCCAACTTCCAATCAAGTTAAATGTCACGTTATCTTGGTGAAATAATAGAGATGGAATTGGTCTACAAGAGTTTGAAAGACATTGAAGAGTTAGAGAAAAACTAAGTGTCACCTCCAACGACAGACATATCAACACTTCCCAGAAGCTGCTCCTTCCATTTTCTCAAACTCTCGTCATCCTTTGAACACAAAAGAAAAAATCTTTCATCAAAAGACAGCAGCAAAAGCAAAGGGTGTGAAGAAGCATTTCAAAAACTAAAGGGAAAAGAGGCTCTCACTTTATCTTTCTCAAGCTGTTCCTTGAGGGTGATTTGGGGACCAATATCCAGCTCTCTGTCAGATTCCAACTTGGAGTCATCATCTTCCTCTGGTTCAGTTTCTTCTGCAACATCAGAGTTAGCACTATCACTGTAAGGGGCCTGTTCTGGTTCGCCACCAACGTTGTCGTTGTTGTCTGTTGCTTTGTTTTTGAGCTCTTCCACAAAGTGAGAAGTTGTGGAAGACACAGCAGCAGACATTTTCAAGGTAAAAGGCAAGTTGGTTGGTATTGGTTAAAGAGTTTCGTTGCTAAACTAGGGAGGCTGTATCCCTTGGTAAGGGGCAATGGAATTGAGATTGAGGGACTGTGAGTTTGAAATGGAATGTGTGTATCTGTAAGACATAGTACTAACACTTATATAATGAATGAATGACAGAATGATTTAAAGGGACACATGCCGATGTGGGCCCAACAATGTTATAGTAGTCACCAAAAGCAGTTGAGATAAAAACCGGTGATGGTGGAGATCAGATTACATAGAAACTTGGTCCATTTTTATCAATCAATCATTTACATTTCGTGACCACATTTATTTTGTCCGAGGTAAGTTGTTCCCAAATCACAATTATATACTCCTACCAGAATCATTGCTGTGAATGTGATGTGAGCAATTTATAATTTTTTTGTCACATAGCGATTTCAGCCTAAATTACCTGCGGTTACTGGTCTACATGATCACCCTATATAACACCCTTTAACTGTAACTACAATTCCAATTTACAAATTATAATTAGATTGAGGTGTGGTAACATTGATACGTGATATTCTTTTATGACTGACGCAACACCATTCTTATAGAATTAGGGAAGCATTCATATTATATGTTTATTTTTATTTATTTTTACTTATATTCAAATTAACTTCATGATCGGAGTCTCTTTGTAAATATCTCCAAGTAAAAAAAAGAGACCTTTAATTTAAAAGATTTTATCAAAATCTTAATATATTAACTAAATTTGAGAAAACACTTCACTCATAAGAATTTTCTAAATCATATTAGAAACAAGAATGAGTACCTAAAATGTGTTTCACGATATCAAATTTCCTTATATCCCAGACTAATATTTTCATCCGAGAATCATAATTTCAATATATTAAACTTATAAGATTTTCCATTAAATATTCTAATTTGACAGTAAAAATACTTAAATTTGAGTGTGTATTAAATTTGTGACTGAAATCAAACCGTGTATCCGACAAGACAGGGGAAGAAGGGAAGTAACATGGCAGGGTGTCTTGTGGTGTCAACCTCAGTGTCTCTGTTTTTGAACGGTGCCCATCGTCGTCCATCCTTTTCTCCTCTCTGTTCTTCCAATTCAATCGTCAAAACAAACTTAAAATGTACCTCTCTTTGCTTCCCCAATTTGCTTCCTTCCCATTCAAAATCGCCGACTTATGGTCGCGAGTTCGTTGTGCGCACTTCAATCAAAGAGAGGGAGAGCGAGAACGAGAAGGAGTTAGGGTTCGTAGGCGAGGACTCTTCCGTGTTTGAATTGGGGGAACAGAAAATATCTTCGTGGATTTATTTCACCGCCATTCTGGGAGTGGTTCTCTATGTTCTCTACGTCGCATGGATTGACAATTCAACTGGCTACGGCAAAGCCTTCATCGACGCCGTTTCATCCCTTTCCGATTCTCATGAGGTTACACTCCTTCATTTCTTCATACAATTTCAATTTCCACTATTTTGTATTTTGCGTGTCTTATTTCTACGACTGAGGTAGCTCACTTACTAGTCACCAGTGTGCTCAGACATAAAGACGGATAATTTGTTGTTTTCGTTGAAATTTTGGTGTGTTTGCTCGAATGGGTGGGTTTAGAGTCAATGAAAAGGAAGGGTGAGTTGACTTTTCATTTCAATTATAACGTAAAGGGCTAAGTCTGGCTTTTTACGTAATGGCTTGAGATCATCATGAAGGTGCTTATTTTGTAGCCACACACCCTCTTAACACAATTCATATGCAGATCTTTGCTTTTCTTTTACTTGTATTGGTTGTCTAGTTGTCTGTATCATTCAATTAACTCATTTCAAAGATGTAATACTATCTGTTTCGTTCAAATAACACATTTGAAGGCTGAAATAGTGCTTGGTTTGGTTACTGATTCTTGTCCTGGTATTCTGCAGGTGGTAATGTTAATACTAATTCTCATATTTGCCGGTGTCCACAGTGGCTTAGCTAGCTTCCGGAACACTGGCGAGAAACTCATTGGAGAAAGACCTTTCCGTGTACTTTTTGCAGGGATATCGCTACCTTTGGCTGTCAGTATTATTGTGAGTTACTGCTCTGTTTTTCCCCTAATAACTGATGTCCATATCTTTTTATTAATTTAGATTATTTCTAGCATATTTTTGTAACAAGGGAAAACTTGAAGTTGATTCAAACTAAATTACTTTGCTTGTTTGCCCTCATGATACAGGTCTATTTTATTAACCA
>Ga0099824_1007404_pt1 | contig 14554 bp, 6 predicted proteins | sample SiratrowhiteBW_FD_76837 | JGI IMG/M metagenome (GOLD analysis project Ga0099824, IMG submission 76837) | Root nodule microbial communities of legume samples collected from California, USA - Siratro white BW | ecosystem: Host-associated > Plants > Roots > Nodule | place: USA: California...
AATTACATAAAGCCTGCTACTTTAAAAAGCTTATTTAAGAAAAGGTTATAAAAGTTTTTTTTTTTAAAGAGATTCTGCAAATAAAAGTGTGTCGGTTTGTATACAGTGCTTGAAAAAATTTTTAAGATATATATATATATATATATATATATATATATATATATATATATTAATTATGTAACTAAGTCTTTACTATTAACTGCACACTAAAAGTTGGTAGATTATGGTAATAATATCGTGTAATTTGATAATGGAATGATAAATTTAATCTATAATTAACCTTGTGAATTTATGAAAAGTTATACCATATTCCGGATAATTGAACTTAAAATCCATCTTATAAAATGAGTTGTTAAATTTTTTGCTAAACGGTCTAGCAAGATGAACAGTCTGGCTTAATATATTAGAGAGTTTAACTGTAGGTTATATTTTGCAATCTAACTAAACCATATAGTATAATGTAGATTATAGTACACAATCTAGTTTTATGGACCATCTACCTTGTTGGGCTTGGGTTTATTCTCCTTTACCCAATCTTTTTTCTTAGTCTATTTATTTTCTCTTTGCTTGTAAATCATATATGAAAAAATAATAATAATTTTGTATTTTACTGTTCATCGTCTTTTCTTTCATTCCTTGGTCTTCTTCCTTCTGCATCTTCTATATCTTAGTATGAGTTTTTTTTCCTGCAATATACAAGAGATAAAATATTAAATAGGCATTCAATTGGATTTCAAACGTAATATATATATATAGATAGATAGATATAGACAGAGAGAATGAGAGATAATTGAGCCCTGTACGATCAACTCCCTAGTTAAGTGAACCTTTATTGATTATTAGGTCATTATTAACATTGAAGCTAATTATAGTTAAATTTATTGTGTCTACCAGTGATGTTATTACCTTTTATTTTTTTTATGTAACGGTAGGATTGATAAAAAAAACGTTAACTTCTTGATAAATATTTAAAATAGAAAGAAAAAACGAATCATTCAAAATTTTCAACAAATTAAAATCAACTTCTACATCCCAACTAAAAAATTAGATAGGAAGCAATCTAGATAAATTCAGATTTATAAGTTAACTTTAGTCAGGGTCAGAAATTTCATCGTTTACCTTCTTTCATTTCTATATAAGTATTCTACTATTAACATTAAAGTTAATTCACATTTAAACAAAATGTTACAGGGAACTTAATATTTAATCATCACCAGCTCTAACATGCCCACTGTTTAATTGAAAGTGGAAGCACATTATGATAAAAGCTATTACCGCACCCAATACGTACTAAATCGACCTACAAACTCATCTTTTGACTATTTGAAACAAGTTTCTAGACAAAAAGAAGAAGATTACTTTGAACAAAGTTTGAACCAGGAAAAAAAAAATAGTGAACAGGACAGAGTTAGAGTTACATGTTTTAATTAAATAAATAAGTTAATTTAGTGAATTTGAAGGGAGTAGGAATGTAAAAAATGCGGTGTAGAAGGATAGAAAATAGTTTTGGGAGATTCTAAAGCGTTAAGAGAAAAGAGAAATGAAAGGATATAACATCTGTGAAGGCTGAAAACAAAGAATTTGAATGAGCTGGAGGGGATTGATTCTTAAATGAGTCCGTGGTGATAAAAGATCTTGATGGACACACACATCATGAACATTGTAAATGATGCCGTATAATTATTTATATTTATACGTTGCATGCTGCGACATGTTTAAACATATCCTATTAAAGTCTTGCAATTCTTTACGTGACTCGCACATTATAGTCAACATTCTCTCTACTACTAAGTTAGATGCACATATTATTCCACAAAACAAACAAAACAATATGCCATTTTAAATACAACTCACGAACTTTTCATCACATCCATTAAATGTTAAAAGATTGACTCTACAGTCATCTCTATATATAATTCATCAATGCAAGAAACTCACGCACATTTCTTTATGCTGTTTTTTCTTTGTTCCCTGTGTTGAGGCAGAAGCAAGTAAAAAACTACACTCTAATTACTTGCTATTCTATAATTAGGCGAATGATGAGTTGAAAACTTGACCTTTCTCTCCCAGGTTATAATACATTTTCAACATAAATGACGATAATTATGTACTACCAAATATCATTTTTCCACGTTGACGAATTTGGATTTATGCAGAATATTGACTTTATGTACTTATGATGCATAAAGAAATCAAAACTCATTCAGGTTGGAATGAATACCGTAGTAATCTTTCTTTTGAGGTCTCGAGTGTGCGATGGAGAAGGAAGAAAACAAAAGACGTTACGCAACGAATCTTCTTCGTTTAGATTTTGTCCAACCATTTTTACACCGTCCGTGTAAGTGTTTTATAAGAGCAAATAGAGAACCTAGTTGAGCTTCTAAAAGTAATAAAAATAAATTTTTTTTTTCAAAAGAAAAAATCAAACGACGCCGTCTGTTGCTGTTTATGATGGTTGCTGTCACCCTTGACAGGGTACAGCGACGTCGTTTTAGTCCTTCTACAGCCAGGCACTTGGGGCGGCGTCTGCATGCGAATCAGCGCCAGGTTAAGCCCTCTGAAGAAAGGGTGCTTCTTGACGTCAGCGGCGCCGCGCTTCGACCCTAGCCGGCGCGCCGGGTCTTTGTTCAGCAAGCCGGATATCAAATCCCGCACGTGGAGTTCGAGACAGCTCGCGGGCGTGGCAGTGGGGAACGCCAGGGGCTTCTTCACGATGTTCCGCAGCGTAGCCTCCTTCGATGGACCTGCATACGGCGTACGACCGTATATAAGCTCGTAGATAAATACTCCGAAAGACCACCAGTCCACGGCGTTGCCGTGTGACCTGCCGGAGGCAACCTCCGGCGAGACGTACTCGTGGGTTCCGACGAAGGAGCAGGAGCGGGCAGAAACTGGTTCGGCCACGAAGAGCAGGTTCGGTTCGACGGCTCGCATGTCATGGGAGCGGAAACTCCGGTTCGAGAAGCAGGAGAATGGACTGATAAAAGAATGCGAGCGAGTGGGAGTGGGACTGTGAGAGTCAGTGTAAGGTAATGGATTTGGAGATGGAGGGTGTAGGGAATCTGAGGATTCAACGGCTGGGATTGCGTCTGAGCAAAGAGAGAGATCGAAATCAGAAAGCATGATGTGACCGTCTGATCTGACCAACACGTTTTCGGGTTTTAAATCTCTGTATATGATTCCCATCATGTGGAGGTACTCCAACGCCACCAGCACCTCCGCGGCATAAAATCTGAAAGATAGAAAAACAAAACGGTAGAGTTGTGAGGATTTTCAACAGAAGACAGAAAACGTCATCGTTTTGGATAACGGTTTTTCATTTTTACCTGGCGGAGGAGAGAGGGAAACGGTTGTGAGGGTGCTTGAAGCGCAGCGTGTGAAGGTCTCCACCGGAGCAAAACTCCATCACGATGCAAGAGAAATGCGAGGCTTCGAACTCCGCGTAGAGAGTAGGGAGGAACGGGTGGTCCAGCATCTTCAGGATCTTTCTCTCCATTTCAGCTCTCTGCGACTTCTTCTTCAATGCAACTGCGTCTTTGTCCACCACCTTCATCGCGTATAAACAGCTCGCCTCATCCTCCACGTCTTCTTCGGGGCTGTTGAATTGCCGGTTGCGGAGGCGGCAGAGGTAGACAGTGCCGATGTCGCCGGCGCCGATGCGGCGGAGGAGGTGGAAGTCGCGGAAGGTGAGAGCGGCCTTGCGGCGGAAGGTGGCGGAGCGGATGGCGGAGTAGGCGAAGTCGGAGGAGCGGTGAGGCTTAAGGGAGAGACTCTCGGGGGAGGGCGGGAGGAGATCGAAGGAAAGACGGCTGAAACTGGTGCTGCAAATGCTCTCGCTACTCATGGAGCTTCCAAGCATGGAAGAATTGAGAGTCTCGGAACTGGCCTCGGAATGACGTTCACCGCCACCAATCTCTAGCATGGTAGAAGTTGAACAGGAAAAGAGAAGGTTGGAAATTGAAATGGGAACTGTAGAAGTATAGGGAGTGATGCAGTTGCAGTGCAGATAGGCTTTATGAAAGATTAGGGTTTATGGAAGAAGCAGAAAAACATTGAAAGAAGAATAAAAGTTGGATGGTACGAGGCGGTTCAGAGCAATAAGAGGGGAGGAACAGGTTGGGCCAGAAATGGAGAGTGGTGTTAAAGAAAGGAGGCGATACAGGAGAAGGTAGTTGTGTTGTATTTATGCTGAACACGTAAGAAAGGAGGTAAGCTAACGTTGCAGGGCACGTGAGAGGGGGAGTTTTTGGCACGTGCGGGGTTGTGATGTGGCAGGGAGGGTTTGGTGCATTGGTTAAGCTTTCTGAGCAATCACTAATGAGCGTGTGGTGGTGCAGTGTGGTTGGGGAAGCTTTTGGGTGGTGCACTGTTTTTACAGTCGTTTTGCAATGACGGAAACGCCCCTCTGTTCATTGAACCATGCAGTGCAACGGTCAACCCTATTTATGACCAGACACAGAACATCCTGTTCCGTCAACGTCGCTCCCATTATCCTTCACCATGGGTATGCTTTTTACCATAAATAAATAAAACAACCTTTCCTCCCACAAAAAAAATAACACCAAACTTTAAATTTTTTCCTGTTTAATTCAGATACTATTCGTAAACTTTCATGTTAAATAAATTATTTTAGCAATATAAATTTTTATGTAAACTTATTAAATATTTTTATGGCAAAAACTTCACAATTGTTTTCATCAGCATATTGGGATTAAATTTCATCGATAAAATGTCAATAACATATCATTTGTGTAATATTGATTTAGCCCACATATGAATACAGAAATGGGAGATATTATGAAGTCCTTAACTGTTATACTGTTGAAGTTAATCCCTAACACAAAACTAAATTTTACACATTAAATTACCATAAAGTAAAATGCAAGGTAAAACCATAATATTTGAAACTACATGACCACCATGCACTTCTTTTTGGACCAGGTTGTCCTGGTGCTTTCTACAAAGTTAAAGTTGAGGTATAATTTATGATTAATTTGTCTGTTGAGTCTATAAATAAAGAGATTATTTACCTATAATTGTTATATATATATATATAAAGATATCATTATTACAAGAGTCATATATATAAAATTTAAGTTTTATAATATTTATTAATGATTAAACAATTTAAAGTATTAGTTTTATAAGATATTAATATTAAAATGTAAAGGTTTTAAAATTATTGTACCACAAAATTAAATTAAAACTTATATTAACAACTCTTATTATAGAGATGCTTTAACATAACGTACTCAATAATCAATTATATAATCAAATATAATTTATAATTATTTAGTAAGCAGTACTAATTTTTAACAGAATATTTTATATTATGATCAAATAAATAGTTAAATAATACATTAAATTAAATTACTTAATTTAAATTTTGATATTCTGTAAAATAATTTATTTTAACATATTGTTATTTTGAAATATAGTTTTTCTATTTACTAAGATTTTAATAAATATTTTTTTATTTTAATTTAAAATTTATTTTAATTCTAAATTATATTTTTAAAACTATTTTTTTCACATCAAATTACTTTTAAAATTTCATTGAAGATTTACCTTTTTAACATATTAATTAAAAAAAACACATTATAACATCAATCAAATTACTTATAATTTTTTATTTATTTTTCTTCAATTTTTACTCTATTTCTTTAATATAAATAATTAAATTATTTTTCTTAAAATATATTTTCTTTCCATTACACATTAAATTAAAAAAAATACGATATATATATATATATACTAAAATATCAAAGAAATGAAGCATGAGATTTATTGCAGTAATTGACTTATCAGAAACTAGAAATCTGGGTTTGGAATAAAAGTAGCTTTTGGGGTTCACACACGGTCATTTCAAAATGAAAAGAAAGGTGAAAGAATGACAATATAATGCCTGTAGATGCAGAGACACAAACAGTGTTTCTTCAAACAATTCTCATCAATAAAAAATATTATTTTAATATCAAATATAACTTTATATAATAATTTTTTAAAAACTTAAATGATTTAAATTTGTGACAGTATTACTTAAAATAATGAAAGGATAAGTGATGAGGTGACCTTCCTATGACTAATATAAGATGTCTTTGAAATATTGGAAACTAGTGATGACATGGCATGGAAATCTTGTTGAGCCTCTAACATCACAACCCAACCAAATTTCTTTACACAGGTAAATTAAATTTGCTTTCCCTATCTAGTTAATAATTCAATGATATATTTTTAAAATACATGTTGTCTAGTATCTCAGTATTTATAATTTTATTATATTAAAATAATATAATTTCTAAAAATTATATACTAAGTACTTTTAAGTAAAAATGTTATTTAGTTCTAAAGTTATATATTTTAATGAATAGATAAAAAATTTAATTTCTATTTATTTTTCTCTCACTTTCTTACTTTTAATATTTTATATCCTAAAGAAAAAACTACTTGTATAAAAACTAAAATAACTAAAAGAAAAAAGACCCTATTAATAACCAAGATTGAAAACTTATCCAGTATAATGATTTGATGTGATATGAAAATGATGTAAAAGGTAAAAACAAAAAAAATGTAACTATCAGAGTTAATTTTATTTAACAAAAAATGCAAAGACTGTACCTGTGAACTGAGTGAAGGTATTATGTATAGAGGATAGGGAACAGTGTGACTAATGATGCCAATTAAATGCTCCTCTCCAGTCTCTTCATCCTTACTTATCTTTTTTTAATAGAAAATATATAGAAAAATTAACACTTCAGATATAATCTTTTTTATTTATACATAAATTAATTTCCTTTCTTATTTATGCAGTGGTAATTGTTTGTTAAATTTGTCCTGCATAGGATTCAAAATGAGACACTGTGGAGGATGAAAAATTGGTCCATGCATGCAGTGTAGTTGATGGGAGATAACATAACTGGGTCCCCAAATAAAAGGAATAATTCCCCACATGATATTTGTATTATTTGATGTTCATTCTCACTATTGTTGAAGTAGATTTATTTGAGAAGAAAAAAATGTGAAAGGGACCCATAATTGTTTGGATGGGAAATGGTGTTTTGGGAAAGAACAACAAAAAAGTGTGTCAAAGGAAATTGTTGATGCCTAAGAGGGGCCAAGGTTTTCCCAAAAAGGGAAACTCAAATACACATCACTATTCATGCAATTTTGTTTGCTTTTCAGCTCCATGACAAATTTTTAAACACCACCTAACTTCATATACTCACCACCACACACACCCTTTCATGCACTTTAATTAATTCATATTTTTTTCTCATAATTATGTTTCATCAAACATAACACACAAGACCATATATATTTTAAGAAGTGAATTTTATATTAAATAATAATACATAGTTTTGCTATGTTAAACAAAAATTAAACTTACCCCATATATTGCGTTTACAAATTGGATCCCTCTCATTTTTATTTTTTTAAATTTGCACTTAACTATAATAAGAATACTGTAGATGGCCAAGAATAGCCTAAAAAAGAATGTGCTATAAATCCTTTTAATGAGAAACTAGTATGGAACTAGTTAACATGCATAAAAGGGACCAATAATAATTAATTGGCTTGGTGGCACAAGCATACTCTAGCTAAAGCAGAATAATGATGAAGAGGTAGAAGATACTTACAAAGATCAAACTATGGTGTATATTAAAATCATGGATTTTCACGTGCCAGTTAACTGTTCACAATTATAATGAAAGTGGCACCAAATTCATACTAATCTCACTCCAAAGAAATTTGTGGACCAAATTGAACTCACTCATTATTTTTCTACTTTGCCGTCTTCACAAGCAACTATCATAATTTTAGGGATCACAGTTCATTAATAGAATTAGGTAGAGCTATACAATATTAAATTTTTTAACCATATTTTTGAAAAACAAGATATATACATCTTGATCCATATTTGTTTAAACAATATTTTTATATTTATTTGCTAAAAAAAGAGGAGGCAAATCCCCCAAAAAATATATTTATTTGCCTGTTACTTTTCTTAGTTTCCTTGTACTTTAATTAACTATATAAATTGCCTACGTTTCAATTATAAAACTTTTAGAATACTAAAGTACATGGCATAATAGTATGGTTGAACATTGATTAAATATTATAATAAATTTCAAGAACAAATTCATAAACTTCTACGTCTGGGTTGCTATTAGCCAAAGTTTGTGAAAATGATAAATTACATTATACAGCTGTAATTATAAAATTAAAATTGATGATATAAATTGTTATGTCACTGTAATCAAAGTGTTAAAAAATCCAAATTTTCTTAAAACTTTAATTAACCACCGCGATAGGTTTGATCTTTCACGTATAAACATTGTTTTTATCTAGTAGTTGTAATAAAAAAACACTCAAATACAAGAAGAAAAATAATTATTAGAAAAAACAAAAAATAATTAATATAAAATTATCATTAGCTAGATAAAATAATCATATGTTAGTACTGTTTTTAACTTTTACAACGTGTAAGATAACATTTAAAATTTATTAAAAAAATAAAGAAAAAATGATAAAATACAAAATTAACAAAACAAATTTGACAAAATAAATTGAGAAGATATAAATCCTATTTTTGGTTTCATTTATTCAATTTGTATAAAAATTTGGATTTCCAAATAAAATTTCAAAAGCTCTCCACCATGCACCCAAAATAGGTTCTAAGAGATGTTTTTATTTTTATTAAAAATCTCAGAAAGTAGGTATCACTTTGGAAAATATTTTTAAAATTATAATTTTATTAAAAAAATTACCAATACATTTTATAAGTGAGTGTAGGATGAAGGTAGGTCTCAGGAATAAATAACGTTTATAGAAGTATTCATCTTGTAGCAAGGTTCTCATATGGACAATAAGAATCAAACTTTTGCTCTTGTAGACATGAGCTTGTTCGTTACCAAAGGAACCTACACATAGTGAAAGACGAAATATTTCAGAATGAAAAACAATTATTTGTCTCTTATAAAAAAAAAAAAATAACTTATCTATAACAAAGATTGAAATGTACATGTCTCAGTTGCCAGAATATGCTGTGAAAAAGAACCTTTTTCTGTATAATAAGTGATTCTCATATTACCTTGTAAGAATATCTGATGTTCCACTGTAAATAATAAAAAATCTAGGAAAATATTGTGATTATGATGAAATTATTGCAGAAGAATCAAAGGAAACACAGTCTGTGGGAAAAAGAAAGAAAGAAAACAGCCACCAATATTCCCGCTCTATTGATAGGCCGACAATAGGACAAAATATGTCACATTATACACTAAACTTAATCTCAAATTTAATAAGCTTCATTCATTGCTTAATTATATTACAGTTTAATTAACATTTTCCAACTTATTTCATTCGCACAGTTACAATCATTCTATATATGTCTGCTTTAAAAGCTAACAATGATATATTTGTGGATTAAGAAAGTAAAGTGCTTTTATAAAATGATTACTAATTCCCAGTTTTAAGCAATAATGAAATAAGTGTTTTCTCACACCCATGTTTCAAAATCAAATTTACAAATATCATTAAAGTTATCACAACTAATTGAATATTGATATTTAGCAAATCATTACTAATGAAAAGTGGGAGTTAAAATATATTTGTTTTCATTTTGTTTGTGAGCTTTTGGTTTAGAAGTAATGATGTTAACCAAAATCCATGGAAAATTTGGTGTGGAATCTGAGTTGCTCCTCCTCGGTAGCATAATAATATGATGAGCACGCAGTGTGTTCCCGAACTGTTCTACATTGTTTGCATGTATTGTAATATAAAAATTGGTTGATGAACAGTGGTTGTTCAACTAACTACAGATTTTGTCCCACCATATCATATTCAACTCCTGATTAACATTTAATCATGTGATTAGTAAGGTGATGCCACGACACGAGTTTCTGCATCAACCAATTTTAAACTTGGTGGGTCAGATCCATGCAGAGTCAACCGGTTTTAATGGCTTTATCTGTCTTTATAACATAGATTTTGGAGAAGATGTTAGTCAATTTGTTGCCTTATTTTAATGCCACTTATTATTAGTGTATATATATTGCTCTAACAATGTTGGAACTCGTTAAACTTGGTTTCATTTATGAATTAGGTCACAAAGTGATACTAACTAGACAAAATTTCAGAATCATGATTAACTTACTAAATTCTAGCTAATTTTCATGATTAATATAGATGCTTTCACGTATTTAAAACAAAATTCATGATAATGTTGATACGAAGTTGAATCAAATTGAGACTTTTCCTTCCCCAAACGTGTTTTAGTTTGGGTATCTTCTAATATGATGTAAGACTGAGAAAATAATTACTTAAAATCATGGTAAATTATGTTCAATTTAGACATCAAAGTTTTGAATTATCGTTAATTAATGTTTTAAACGTGTAGTTATCATTGTTAAAGTCAAAATTATATGTTTAAGGAATTTGAAATTGTTGTGTTAATTAATAACATAAGTTACTAAAAAAATATTACTCCATTTATTCCAAATGATAATAATTTATGTTTTTTTATGTAATTTAAGAACAATAATAAATAAATTATTTTTTAAATAATTTATCGTTTTCAATGGATATGTTATTTTCAGTCATTAATTATAAATTAAGAACAACAAAACTAATATTTATCAGAAAATGAGACGATCAATTAATTAAAAAAATTAATAAACTTACAAGTACTCATTGTGTATTTGGCAAAATATTTCATCTAGATTATAGATAAAACTGATAAATGCTGATAAAATTAGTTATCTTTATTTGGCAAAGTAGCTCTTTTAACTGTTTTTAATTTATTTTAATAAATTACTTATATTTGTATTTAAATATAACATACTTATATTAAATTTATATTTTACCATATTACCTCTTAAAATAATAAAAGCAAACTTGAATGTCCAATTGTCCTCGTAATTTACGATTTTTAGATTATTTTTTATTGTAATATTTTTTAATTATTTAACTATTTATTTATTAAAAAATAAGCTTTTTTTTAAAATTATATTAAAAACATATTATTTAAAATTTAATTTATATATAAATTAAATTAAAAATATAAATTTATAATTATTAAGTTAGTTGATTATTTAATTTTATGAAATACTTTTAGCCTAGTTTTTTAACGTCTAACTAATTTTTTCGACTAATTTTACCATATATAATCACTATAAGAGGAGGATTTATGATATTTGATTAATTTATTTAAATTCATATTTTAGTTATATTTAATAATTAAAAGTGATTTTATTAAATTACAAACCAAATAGAGTTAAATGCACACCCCCATTAATTGGATAATTGGTTCTTGTTGCTCTTCTCAAGGCCTGAAGCTGTCGTCAACTTCTTGGCCCAATAGTGATTTCAGCTGTGGACCCTCAAGTCCACTTCAAAGTTCCACATTTGCAATTGATTTGAAATAATAATTAATATTTTGTTGTTCTTATCTTAAAAACAAGTTTGATGTAAAAGTACATTTTTCCTCTTATATATCGGTTTAATACAATTTTTAAACTTGTTTAATACTCTTTGATGTAAAACAAGGTTAATACTGTTTGATTTAACATTTTATTTAATTTTGCAAACAATCATCTCTTCATAAACGCTAAAAGCAACATTAAATATATAAGAAAAAGACATTTTACCTTTATAGATACATTTTATAATTATATTTCCTTGTCTTAATTGTTTGTATGTTATTTCTAAAATATGAACTTTAATATTTGTATCATTATAAATAGTTGATGTAAAATAAAAGGAATCTGAAGCTTAAATTAAGTCATATTTTATAAATAAATATTTTAAAATTAACAAAATTACTATAAATATGATATCGTGTTATATAATATGTCTTTTATAAATAAATAAATATTATTATTCAAGAAATAATTAACAGCTAAATTTTAAGAAAATTGTAAACTAAAACTAGGTTGGAACGTCTAAAACACATTCTAAATCCGTCGTAAAATATACACCGAATGTATTTTCAATTTCAAATTGATTTGGGACATTCTCACCCTAGTAAAGGTTTTTAATATGTGGAGGGACTTATTAAAGAATGTATTTATAATTAACAAACAATTTCAGACTCAATTGATTTTATTTTTCAAATAAAATAAAATAAAATAAGACCAATACCATTTGAACTATAGAATTTGTTAACAGAAAGTCTTATAAAACAAAATTGTGGACATTAAACTCCTTTTTTTTTTCCTTTCTAAAGCAACGCTTTAATTGTATGTTCGAAGAGGGTGTGCACAAACAAGAAAGGGAAGTGTAAATAGCAAACTTCCCTTTTCCTTACGATTTTGAACCATAGATGAAATTCTTAATTTAAAATGACCATGAATTTATAACAAATTAAGAAAACATACATTATGTAATGGCTTTTATGATTTTATCCAATCACAACTTTTATCTCTCTATATATATAATGAATTTTTGTTAGTTTTATGATAATTGTCTTCAATATTATTCATTATTAGTTGATAACTAAAAACCCTTTAATTATACATGTCCATTAAAATCCTTTATAAAATCAATTTTATTATAATTTGAGTTCAAAATAACGTGTTAATTTTAGATTTTTTTTTTCACGAAAACATTTTTTTTACAAAATTTATCCAAGACGTTTGTTTCATATTTTTATTTTATCATGGGAATTTAAAAATAAGAACAAATACTCTTGTTTGATAGGAGATTATGAAATATATTTGAAGTATATTTATTCTTAAAAAAAAATACATTATGACATTTTAAGTGATTTCTACTCTCACGAGAAAAAGGAGAACGAATATATTCTTCTATCTCTTCTTTTACCTTCATTTTTTATTTTTAATTAAATTTATTTTATATTCTCGTAAACTATTAAATACTAACGAAACGTGTTTATAAGAAAAACATTTTTGGGTATAATATGCAAGCAATAAAATTCCTAAAAAAGAAAATTTATACTGAACAACATAACAACATGGGTTGATATAGAAGAAGAGGGAAGCATGGAATACCAACTTTTACATTTTTTTTAAGAATTCAACGTTGATTAACGAGAAACGTGAAGATTACTTGTAGTTATATAATTGTGCAAATCACTTATGTAGTTTGAATTTGGTGAATTTAAAACTCTTTTTATGTGAATTATCTTATAAGGAAACAAATAAATGAAGGTATTAGTTGAGAATAAATATATACAGTCACTGCTTTTACATATATACAGTCACTGCTTTTACTTTGGCAAATACAAATAATGTTGTCAAATAAACATTGATAAACTGTATTTCTTATTAGATGCAACTTTTCTTTTAGATAATGTTACTCAAACACTTTTTGTTATGTATATTGCAAAAAGACTTTTACAATACAAATCCAAGTAATGTGTCCAAACTTATATAAAAACTAATATACACACTTTGATATAACAATAACATTATCTAAAACAACTCTTATTACTATTCCTTCGTTTCTAAAACAATATTTTTTTAAACAAAATTTGTTTAACTTTGTTGTTAAGAGAATTCTTCCAACAATATTTATAACATCCCAAAATAATTGTGATGTACTTAACTATTTATTATAAATAAAACTAAATCAGCATATAAAAATAAATTGAACTGTTAATAGTTGATTTCAAAATATATAATGATGTTAGTTTTACAAATCAAAGTATATACATGTATGTATTTTGAATTTATCAAAACATCACTTAAAAAATGCGTTTAACACAAAAATCTTAGAACAATATTTGTAACATTGTAGTATACTCATATTAACGTATAATAACCACAACCACAACAAATATATATATATATATAAATAAATAAGGTAAAAGATAAAGTATGTAATCTAAATTAATCATAATCAAAATAAAATATTATATCACATTTCTTAATCTCATTCAAAACAAAATATAGTCCACATCGTTCAGATTTATAATTTTGTCTATTGATTCATCTCTATTTACATTCAAAGTCCCAGGGATTTAAAAGAATTTAATTTGACTTGCCACTTGACAACTTCGAGAAAACAATGTTGAACATGTTTACTGTAGAAACATTTTGATTAAAGTATCAAGTTTACTCGCTATGAAAATATTTTTAAAAGAACTATCTCGCAATTATTATCATTTTAAGAGTATCTGTACTTAATTTTCTTGGTAAATTTTACTATCACATTTTTAATTTTCATATATTTTACGGCTTAAATTTTGTTTTCACACATCTTTACCATAATATTTTTTAAAATTTTACATATTTTATAACCATGCTAGTAACAGAAAGAAATTGTTTTGCAAAAAAAAAAAAAAACTATGTCGTTTGATTTATCTAATATCTCATTATACATTTAATAGATCACAAAATACATGAAAGCTAAAACAAATATAATTATAAAACGTGTAAAAAACATGAAAGGTAAAGTTCTCGAAATGTCACTGTCAGTACAAAAACATTAATCACATGTTTTTCAAATAAAATAAAATACAATGTTTAACTTTGAGATAAAAATTGGAACTATGTATAAATGTTTTATAAGAAACTAGGAAAATTGCACTTGA
>Ga0099824_1007406_pt1 | contig 14553 bp, 3 predicted proteins | sample SiratrowhiteBW_FD_76837 | JGI IMG/M metagenome (GOLD analysis project Ga0099824, IMG submission 76837) | Root nodule microbial communities of legume samples collected from California, USA - Siratro white BW | ecosystem: Host-associated > Plants > Roots > Nodule | place: USA: California...
CATTAGTAACCATATTAGACCCATGGATTTCATTTCATCGTCTATAATATTAAATTAGGTTCCTCTGGTCTAGTGGATAGTCAACCCAAGCCTTTAATTTTTGCCAATTTTGACGTTGATGCATGATTCTCTTTCCTTTAGTTTCTCCACTACTTTTTTGGTTTATATGGAAAGATGTAATAAGTGTGTGATGACCATGCTTAATCGGGCGAAGAAACACGAAAAAGAAAGCTGCTTTAAAGTTTTGTCCCTTGTTGAAAACTGTACAGAGAGCACAATAGGTTGGACAAAATATAAATACGAACCACATGGTCTAAACGCGCATCAGAAATGTCACTGAACTAATTGAACTCAAAGTATCATCTACTTTCGGTTGGACACGAACATGCGAAAAGGTGCGAGGCAGTAACAGCCGCTACGGGGGTAAAATTCATGTGAAAATTTCTTCTACCTCAACTTCAACTTAAGGTACCAGAGCTAGTATCGTACACTTGAATTTTAGACATTACAAAGTAAAAACTTGCCATTCATTCAAAGTAAAAACTGATTAACTCGCCAAATTGACAGAGAAATGGAAGCCACTAGTTTGTTTCATCCCAAAACTAGTTTACATCATGCCACTGTAGCCAGCTGAATCCAAGAGAACTGCTTTGATCTGCTCCGGATGGACATCCTGACCTTCTTTGCATTGCTGAAAGAGAGGAATCGTTAGCCTTTAGACAACAGTCATCACTTTAACAGAAGTCATAACTTTTTAAATAAATAATTTTAAATCATCATCCTAAATTCCGATTTACTAAGCAAAAAACTATTTAGAGCCTTTCATGTTCTTAAGTCAAAATGTATCTTTAGTTCCTTTAGTACTTTACTCGTAAAGCATTCAGAACACTATCTGTATATCGTTTTAGGATTACATAACAAAACTCTTTTAATTTGTATTTACTTTTAGCAGTTGGTGTAACCTCAATGACAACTACAGAGAAAATACTGTTCTTAAAATGGAGAAACTACAATATCATTCCAACGCCTAAGCCATTAATGGGTGTGGAAATAATTAGAATATCACACCGCATTTTATAATGGATCTTGACCGTTAACATGCCAGGTTACCTTATAATAAAAAATATATCTCTTCTCTTAAAACAAGGTACCAGTTTAGCATATGTAAACAGGAATATAAAGTTTATTAGTCATTTATAGCCTGAATATTCATTAAAGTTTGCAACTGTTGAGGAAAAATATCTATTGACCTTGCAGTATGAATATATAGTAAAAGTTTGTAACATGAATTGAACTTCAAATGATGAATTAATTTTTTACCTCGGCTCGAAAAATATCCATGGCAAATCCATTGAAGCAGCTGATAACAGCCTGCTGAATGTCTAATCCAAGGTTATCCATAGCCCTCATGGTTGAGAGCAACAGACCAGGCTTGCGGGCACAAAACATGTGGATGTTAACAGCCCTTCCTTCGCGTAGCCGAACCTCAACCTGCGTATAATCGAGCCATTGCATTAAGAAAAGCTTCTACTAAACCATACTAACAGCAAACAAAATGGTCCACCTTGCCTATGATGGGCCTAGTGTTAAGCCAAGAATGATCAGTGCAGAGTTGGTAATAAGATACACGATTCATTTCAATTTCCACCCACATAACAAGTAACACTTCTCTTCCACGTTATTAAAACATTCAGAACTGCTATATATATATATAAACTTAATTTGTTTGGATAAACAACTTAATTAAGGTTTTATTGAATAAGTATTTTTTGCTTCTATCATATGAAAGGAGAAGCAAGGTAAAACTCTCTTTATACAAGTTGAAAGCTGTTTTCATAACCTCCACCCCCACCCCCAAGGACCAGGATTCCCTGCAGGGTCCCACAGTTATATCTAAATGGTCTAGAACCATTTTAGTTATATTTTCTTTTATTCTTTAATTTATATAATTTAGTTATATTTACTTTTGTGACCGCAAAGAAACCAGACTCCTATCCTGATAGTTCATAGACATAGGGTTTGTATGGATAAATTTTTTTCATAGGAAAGAAGAAATAAGAAGCGACCCTTTTACACAAGATAAAATAAGTTATTAGAAAAATTGAAATAAGTAAGCTTTTACAAATTAACTTGTGTAGAAGTTGGTCAAAATAGAATCATATTATAGGCTATTTTGGTAAGTTATTGGAAACAAGGTTTATTTGTAGTAAAAAGGAACAGAGAGCAAGGAAGCAGGGTGGTTTTGAGTATATATGCAGGAAAAAAAGGGATGTTGAAGCATGAAGAAGAAAGAAGATTACCCTAGCAGGTTGACCATTGGGGCTTGGCAATGAGCTGGGGCACAATTCTTCTTTGATACGACTAGGCAGGGTGGGAGGAGTAGGCGTCAAGGGATGAAAATTAGAGGAAGGAGTGAGGGAAGAAGCAGCCGGTGTAGACTCCAACTCGTTATGAAGATCATTGATCCTTTGCAGAAGCTCCTTAAGATACTCGATTGCATCCCCAAGAATTGAAGCCCTGTCCATCTATCAAAGCAACACGATGTCATAGAGTAGATCCATCCCAAATCAAATCAACAACAATTACACATTCACTGACCCTGAAATGCAACTACAATTGAAAATTTTAGAAAGGGTGAGAGACAAAAACTAAAACTTACTTTGCTAATCTTAGGAACAACGGACCTAAGCATGTAGAGTCGATCATTGAGCTTCTTCCTACGCCGTCGTTCTGCCATCAAATTCTTAGCAGGCATTCCCTTCTTCTTCCCTTTCTGATCCAACCCAGTCACGGTGCTGTTGGCATTGGAACTGTTCCCACCGTTCTTAGCACTACCCTCATCCACCTTACCACCGTTGTTATTAATCTCAGTCAAATCATCAGAATCATAGTTCAAGCCAGACCCATCAAAACTCACATCCTCCACCACCTCCTCCCTCTCCTTCCTTTTCTTCGCACTACCTTCCCCAGCAGACATGTTCTTCCTGAGCGCCGCCCTCTTCTGAAAGAGCGTGGGTGGCGCCCCGGAGGGGGGCAGGGATTCGAGGGGCCGCAGAATCTTGGAGCGGTGGTGAAAGAGAGGCTTGGAGGAGCCGTCCTCCAGGCTGTGGAAGCCGGCGAAGGCGGTGGCGGCGGCGGTCTGAGGAGGCGTGTCGGAGGGGAAATGGGCAGAGGGAAGAAGCGGGAAGGATGAGGAAGCTTGAGGGTCAAGAAAGGGGATGTCGAAGGGGTTGAGGAGGGAAGAGAGAGTGGGGGGCTTGGGAGGTAGGAAGTAGTGGAGGTTGGAGGAGGAAGGATCGAGGTTGGTGAAGGCGGAGGAGGAGGAGGAGGAGGCTACGGCGGGGAGGAGGAGGTTATCGGAGTCGGCGAAGGTGGGGGAGAAGGTCATGTCTTGGGGGTGGTGGTTGTTATTCTGCTGGTGGCTGCTGATGTACCATTCGTCGTCCAGTTCCAGCATGGGTTTGAAGGCGCAGAGAGATGCTAAGTCGTCGCGGGTAGTGTTGTTATCTACGAAAGCAGCTGCTGCTGTTGTTGGTTGTTTTGCTGTGGTTGTTGTGTCGGTGCCTATGATGGTGTTGTTGGGCTTGTTTCTGGCCCAAGAACCGGAGTTGTTCTCGTCTTCACGTTCCTCCATCCATCCAACGCTGTTCATTCTGGACATCATGCTTGCTTTTTCTCGTTTTGGTTTTGCTTGTGGCGGAAGCTTGTTGTTGGTGTTTGTGAGGGAAATGAGGTGAGAAAGAAGAAGAGGGAGTTAAAGGAAGAGACTGGAAAAAAAGAGGAACAGGTTGCAGAAGGAAAAGGGCATTGCCTTTTCTTTTTTTTTAGAGAGAGAGATTGCGATGGTTTAAGCGAAGGAACGTTACAGCGGAAGAAGCAACGACGCTGCAAAACAAATGATGAGTAGGATAGGGAGAGGATCAAATCCCAAATTATTCACAACGCTGTATCTCATACTTACACTTTCACAATCATCTACATGTCAAAAATTAATATTATTTTGATTAATAGTGGGTCCCACACAAAGACTCAAGTACGCTGGTGTCTCACTAATTACACACTTTAATTTTGTTTATCCTCTCAAGAGAAGAGAAGAAAATAATTTATAACACATGTATTGGATTGTAACTTAGCTACTCGAAAGAAAATTGAATTTTTTATAATCAAATTACTTTAAGTAAAGAACACTTATACTAATTTACTGTATTTTACCCGTACGTAGTTAAGAATTAAATCAAAATTAACTTTCTTTTTATATTATTTTATTTTTAAAAATAGATATTTATTTATTTATTTGTAGAGCTTAATTCAAACTTTTTGAAATGTTTTTTATATTTTTTATATAATGCTTTTAATTTTTTTCAAACTTATATCGTACTTAAAATCATATTTTATTTACTTTTTCGACTCAAAATAAGACCATCAAAGATTAAAACATCATTTAGAAATTAAATATCTAAAAGTAAAAAAAAAAAAAAAAAAAAATAAAAAAAAAAAAAAAAAAAAAAAAAAAAAACTTAAAGTTCAAACGAGTATAAAAAGATTTTATATGTAAATATTTGACTCAAATTATAATAACATAAAAAAATGTCTTATTTTATGTAAACACAATGAATTTAAACTCTAAAACACAAAATTTTACACTTAGGTACTCTTGGTACTAAAAATTGTCATATAATATATGCTACAATTATTAATTGTATAAATAAAATAAATACACTTTCAATCTATACACTTTCAATCGCAAAAATCTAAAAGATCACAAACTTAAAGTCAACATAAAACACACATTTAGATTATAATTGTCAATAGAGAGCAACACAATAAATTCTCACCAGTAAAAAATTATAATTGGTGTTATAAAACACTCACTTCAAGTTATACAACCAAATACATTATATATGTCACATCTGTCAAGTTATACAATTTATTATCAAAACAAAATTAAAAACTCAAAAATAAAATAAAAAATTATATTTAGAGAGAAAAAATGAAAATAAATAAAACTGAAAATAAAAGCTAAAAAATAAAATTTAAAGGAAAAATAAAATAAAATCTTGAAAAGGTTTATTCTCCAAAAGATCATGATTATCATAGAATATGATTTTCTTCCGCATCTTCAACATCTGCATCCTCATTCGTCTTACCTTCTACAAACGGGGCTGGATCCCAAGTCCAACGTTCTATTTCTTTTTTTTTTACCCGTTGGGGTCACTTCCTACAAATATTGTGTTGGGCACCAGTTTAGGTTTGCACCAAAAAATTCAAAAATTCTTATATCGTGTCGGACACTACTCCTATTATGTTGAGCGTGGTCGTCGAAAAATATGCGTTAGGCTCCATTTGGACAGTGAAACATGTTTTTATTCTATCTAAATCTCTTGGTTGTCTTTCAGAAAGCGTTTGTTTGATTTCCCTAGGCTGATAGATGAATCTTGATGGATGGTATCACACAAACGCAAAAACTAGAGCAACAAGTTAGTATATTTTTAAAAAAAAATTGAAAAGTAAGAACAAGAAAATAAAATCTAAAAGAAAAAAAAATCAAAGACTTTAACAAATTTTCACTCCCTAATCACACAAGAAGTATGTTTTTTTGTTCCTATTACTTAACCTAGTTAATTTCTTAATCACGGTTACCTAGGGATTAAAAAACATCCATTATTGGTCTTGATGAGATTTTTCTCCGCATTAAGATCATCTTACTAAAGAAGAAGCTAAAGATTTCACTCCATTCCCAGCAGTTGCATATCTCCGGTTGATTGAGTTTAGCTCCAAAAGTTGAATGTATCTTCCAATACCATTCAACCATTAAAGATCATGTATTAATAGCAAAGGTTTACAATACAAACATTAGCAATAAAACTCAACCAGATAAAAATAAGATTAGGATCATTATAGAGATTCCTCTATTATAAAACATTATAGCACAAAACTCAATAATTGAATATAAACATAAAATCACATAATAATTACAAAAGTGAAAAAAAAAATAACAAAAAAATGAAGTTAAAAAGAGTTATAAATGCAAAATCACCTTATATTAGAACACAAGTCCCCCACAAAAACATAAAACACTTGTTAGCATTTATTTGCTATGATGACAAGTACACCAATCGTTTGTGTAACAAGTAATAAATATATCGTTCTCTTCCAAGAAAGTTGCGCAATACACAACAACAAATCCAATTGATACAAAATTTAGGCTATAAATTATTTCCAATATTTAAACTGATAGACAATAAAATAAAATTATGAAAACATAATTAAAATATTTATGTATTTTTGTGAGCATTGGAATGTGAAAAAAAATAGATAGAATATGAATTACAATTGTTAGGATTAAATTTCATCAAACATTACTCTCATGCATAAAATCATTTACCTTCTTTCCAAACAAATGCCAATATCAACCCACAATAATATCCAAACCATAATTTCTTAGGTGAATGAGCTTAAGCTTATATATTACTTGTCAATTCCTAAAACTTGCAATCGCCACAAGGATCTTAAAACAACAAACGAATCATGCTCTATTCTTAGACACAAGCATTCATTTAGTATTTTGATTCAGATCCATATTACAAATTATATTTTCCAATACCCTAAGAATCAATGGTTAAGTAATGAATCAACACAATAGTCAATGAGTGCATAAACAAAATACTAACACTGAAAGGAAAGACATAAATATAAACTCAATATTGATTACATGAGAATTCAATTAATTACATCAAACCTCAACAAGATGATAAGAGTGAACAATGGAAAAAGATTGATACACAAAGAGGATAAAAGGTAACCCTCCAAATCCTAATTGTTGTCCCAAAGGCTACATTTTTCTAACTCCAAGTGTAGTCTGACTCTCAAATGAAATGGAGTGGAGTTTCTATAGTGCTTAACCCTAATGCAAATAATTCTTTAAATACACAAAAGACTTAGGTCAACGACATTTGTGTCCGGTCCAACTAATACATGACCTAGCTAAAGTGACACCAAGCACAAGCCTCTTCGTAAAAAATTATCTTTTATTTCATCCTTTATGACCCTAATCCTAGTCTTCTTTATATAACTCTTCTTGTACAATTATTTAACAAAATTAAAGAAATTTAGAGTAAAATTTAATTAAAAACTTAAGTGATAAATTATTTATAATAAAAACTAAATTATTTATAAAAAAGATAAAAACATAGATTTAACAGGTTTCAAACTAAAAAAAATTAATTTCATTATGAAAATAAGCATAAAATTATAATAAAAATTAATATTATCTTTTTCATATTATATACTCTTTCTACGCTAGTTATAATTTTTATACATTTACAGCATGATTTTAGTTCAATCAACCAAAATTTAACACTAATTTTATTAAATTATCATTACTTATATTTTTTACTTTCTAACCGAAATCTAGGTATACGTTTGCATTATCCCTTCCATTTAAATGAATTTATTTATTTTTTCTCTCATAGATATTTGCGTTTGTTTCATAACGTTGGTCAACTTCTACTATATAATTTTTTCTTCACTGAAAATAATCTTTTTTTGACGGGATTGTATTCCAAGTCAATTTTATAAAATAACTTTTGTATAGTAAGAAAAACTTAATAATAAAATAAATTTGTTAAATTTAATTAAGATATACTCTAAATAATTTTGATATTATTTGAATAGTAAGAAAAACTTAATAATAAAATAAATTTAACAAATTTAATTAAAATATACTCTAAATAATTTTGATACTATTTAAAAAAACTAATTCTAAATCGATACGACACAATAAACTTAATTTATACTTATTTATCTATTATAATTTGATTAAATATCTAATCTAATTCACTTATTTAGTTACAACATTCTCCTTGTATTTAATATAATTGTACATAGATTAGAAAAATATTTGATAAATATACATTCCGATGGAAAAGTCTTTATCTAATGCAAATTCTTACTCCAAATTCTGCTCACCATTCAAATTTTTACTGAACTTTCTGAGACTTGTCACTGTCTCATTCTTTGAAATCTTTGTAACAAATATAAAATAATTGATGTTTTCAGTTTTTAATAAAATATTAATTTTTATTTGATGTTTCTAATCCATGTAAAAAATCTTAATCATTGTGAAGCTGCGAGTAATTAATTCTGGGATGTTTCATACATTTCAGAATAGAAAAATCAATTAATTGTGTCTTGAGACTCTAAAACATCAATTGATTTAGAAAAAAATAAAAGACTGAAACACAAAAACATATGGAAGAAGATGTGTGTAAGATAAAGATTCACGTTGAATGTGATTAAAAAGGTTAGAAACAACAAAATCTACAATGAAAGTGGACGTTAAAAATTATTGTTAGTAATTTGGCAACATGTTTGATAAATTTTGGAAGTGTAGTTTACTCTCATCATCCGAATTACTTTTAGCCGGTATTGTACAGATACTTTGAAGAAACTCCAAAACAAAAAGACTCTTCCATGGCCAAAATCTCACTCTATAACACTAATTCAAACAAACACTAAACACATGACATTAAAAAACTTATGCTAACTTGTGATTCGCTCGTGTGAAATGACTGCGAGCACGTGAATATAATTTGACACAAACCCAAAAAAAAAAAAAAGAAAAAAAAAATTCTTCTGCAATCTCAATCTGATTACAATAACGTGGGAAACCTAGGCTATTGTCTATATAGTACCATTCTTGGTGTATGAGAGTAACTGTGAGAATGTAAAAGTTTTGTCATTACATGCAAAAGCCAACTCTTTTGGCACTAGGGGACAAAATAACCAACTTGTCCAATTCACCAATCTTACACTATAGTAGATATGTAGTAGTAGCCCTACAAGGTGCTTAATTTGTTTCCTTTCTTTTTCTATGTATTCTTTTTTTGGGATCAAGAGTTGCTAATTAAGTTCCGTCAAATGCATGTAATTAACTTAATATCACCATAAATGGAATTTGGATAAGTGTCTTATGTCTAATTCACATCATAAATGCAATGGTTATGACATATGAGAAGCCAAAACTGACGCTTGCAAAGCCATTTTCCTGTGTATAATTAACAACTACCTATGTATTGCTCAAGTGAAGCTGAATAATTTACATGAATTGTTATGAATATATATAGGTGAATGAGTATATTACGGGGAATGGACTACTTCAAGCAATATATTGACCTTTTTGTATTTATCTATATTAATAAAAAATGCTATATATACCTTCCTGCGTGCAATGGGAATAATGTCTAATTATAATATTTTTGTGTGACTAAAATTGTTTTTTTTTTTATAAATATCCACATATTTCGTTAGGATTATTTTTATTCAGTGCGTTTTTATTTCAATTAGCTCAAAGAACTTTGTGTGAAAAAAAAAATCATGTAACGAAAACCAACAAATCATGGATTGTTATTAATGAATAAATGTGTGAGCGAGTAAGATCAGTGTATTTTATTTTTGCAACACGCGTATTATTTTCTTGACCAACAATAAGTTTAATAAACTTTTAGCATTTCCATGTTACACTAGTTGTTGTAAATTAAAAAAAAAAATAGGTGGATAAGGTTTGTTAGAAATTGCAAAACTTGGAGGTGGAGGCAGAAGAAAAGAGTTTGAGATAGAATTGGTAATTGTGATTTTGACATTAAAACTAGGGACATTTGAATTTGTGGTGCAACATTAGGAAGATGGTAGAAAAGTGTAGGGAGAATCCAATAATGAAAGAGTAGTGAGAATTAAGAGAGGGAAGCTAAAAATATGTAATACAATCCCAAGTATCTCGTGAAGCTTTTTTCTGGTCACCGCAGTTACTACCCAATCCCAACTATAACACCTCTCTCTTACTCTCTTTCTCTCTCTCCATCACTCTATTTCTTTCCTTCATTACTCATTAAACTATTTCACCACCACTTATCATACTTAGTTTATATAGTTTGGTCTGCACTTTAGGTTATTAAGATCAAATTCCTCTTTTTCTTTTTTTTTTTCTTAGGGTGCAAAGGGGCTATTCAAAATTATATGCTAGAATGCAATATCATTAAGGAATACTTGGCTCAAACTCAAACCATAAATGCTTAAATTTCCTTCAAAATCTTAAGCTTGAATATTTGAAAATTATCCTCACCATGCATGGCATGCTTTGAAGTTTTAGATTGAAATGATTTTTATCTATATATTGTATCTAACATAAAATATTTGGAGAAGAAAAGAGAAATTGGAATTGGCCCCACAGGTTGTAAAGGTATTTACATCATCCATGTGTAAAACTGGGGAAGAATTGAATGCAAGAAATTGAATTGAAATGGTATGAATGATTTGGTGAATGTGTTAGAAGAAATATATAGGAGTGGGACAAGAATCTTAAATAGGGTGCAGTGAGTTGTGTGGGTACAGTGTAAGGAAGGAAAGATGAAACTTTATTATTTCTCCACTAACCTCGTGAAGATGGGGCATAGAACCTTAATTTGCCTTCTCTACTGGGTTATGTCTTCGTCACTATATATTTCAATTCTGCACTCATCATCATCATCTACCTAATTTTTTAAATTTTCATATCTGCACTTTACCTGTTACATTACATTACATTTTTCTTCCCACTGCAAAAACTCCCATAAAAAATGTACACACTTCTATGCTGCAAGATCAGCTTCAACCACAACTAATTCATAAGACCCCACATCACAATTAAAATAGATATTTATTCTGTCATAAATGTATTAAAATTACATGTTTCTTATACTTTTTTTTATACTTTTAATAAATGACACTCATCTTTTTTATTTAAAATTATCACATTTACAACAGCTTAAATAAAAATTATAAAAACTAAAAGTTAAGTTTTAAAATATAAGAAAAATAAATAATTGTATATAAACATAAAAAATTGAATGGTTTAAAATTTTATATGTTAGAAATATCATAAAAAAAATCATTAAAAATTATAAATTATCATTAAAAATGTAAACAGAAGTTTTTAATATATAAATAAATCGTTATAAAATATATAACTAAAATTATTAATTTATTATTATATAATTGTAGTATAAATATAAATAAATAATACTATTGTTATTTTTTTAATGTAATAAGAAGAGTATATATGTATTTTAAAATTAGAGTATAATGTCATTTATTTGGTTGAGCAATAAGTTTTCATTTGTCTATTATATCTCATAAAGTAATAAATTTCACATACAATATTATGAGTGTTACTCACCAGACCAGTTTTGACTAATAGATTCTTTATTGCATAGATTAGATTGTTTTCAGAATGTTTTAAATGTTTACAAAATTGGAAATAAAACATATATTAAAAGCACCAAGTGATAAATAGTTTAAAAGTTATTATTTCTGAAATAGAATTAGCAAATAATATTTATTAATACAATATTAAAATATTGATTTTTATTTTTCTTTATAATTAATTTTCAATGTTCAAGATAATATTATCTATGTTCTTTTATTTATAACTTCAATATTATTTAATTTTTAAATAATTCAAATATATACTTATTATGATGTACAAAAATAAAAAAATAATGTAATTTAAAATTTTATAACTATTTTACTAAATTTACTTTAAAATAATTTTAAATAGAACATAATATATACATATATATATATATATATATATATATATATATATATATATGTATTTAAAAAATAAATAAATAAAGACTGCCCGTTGCTCAACTTGTATTCATCTAGTTATAAGGTGTTTCGTAGTAATATAAATAAAAAGAAAAAAGTAAAATATATACATGGGAAAAAAATGTAAGTTTAATAAACCCTTAAACTTAATTTACTTGTTCAAGTCAATCTTGAAACTTTTTTTTTTTCTAAGAAAAAATATCTACCATTTTCTTTTTCATGTATATTTCATCGGTAAGGTATGGTAAAACTAACGGTTCGATCAACTATAGTATATGTTTTTGAGTGCTTTTTTTAGATGTGAATTTTATATTCAAAAAATATTTACATGTGATTTCAAATTTTTAATTATGATGACTTTTTTAGTTGCAATAAAAGTATTAGTTAATTTTAAATATTTGACTTTTTTTTAACTATTTTTGCCTTCATTTTTAATTATGATTAGTTCAAAATTAAAATGAAAAATATGAATTAATACAATTAAGTTAATATAATACTTTAAGTTAAGATAATTATTTTTTAGATACATAATTTAATTAAGTAATATATATTAATTAAGATTAATAAGATAAATATATATTATTTTTAATTTTCAATCAATAATTTACATTTTAACATTATATTTTATTACAAATAATTATAATTTATCGTATATGCTTATAATTTATTTTCTATCTATCAATTTTGATATTATGATTTTAAATAATTGTAAAACAATTTATTATCTAATTCATAGCAAATAGGAATTTTATCCCTAAAGAAAAAAGGTGATAAAATATGCATTTTTTAATACTAATTCAAATATATTAAAATTGAATGTAATATTAAAATTATTATTATTTCTTACTTTATACAATTTAAAACTAATATAAACTAATTTTATTCATAATATATTAATATATTTTTATCACTTTTTATGTATAAGATGATAAATTTATAATTACAAATAAAAAAATTGTTTTAATAATATTTTATAAATATATTGTCGTATTTAGTGTATATAAATCATAAAAAAATTATATTTAAAATTGCAACACATTAACATGTTGTTATTGTAATAATAATGAAAATCGGTAAAGTGCAGGAGATTTATGTGCGGGATAGGTTAAGAGGGTATAGTTTTGAAATCATTTTTTAAATAGTAAATAAAGAATTATTCTACATATTAATGACTAAGAGTGAAAAGTTAATTTAGTTCTATAAACAATTATAAAGTAATTTTTTCTATTATTATGGGATAAAGCATTTTTTTCTATTTTATCTCATCATTTGAAATATTGTAATTTATCAAGTTTTCTTTTAAGATTAGACAGAAATTATCATTGAATCAATTTGACTTTTTTTTTTTTATATATATTATCTATTCAAATTCAAATTTGGATGTGAGGTTTTTCAAAACCTTTTTCTAAATAATTGATATGAGGTTTTTCAAAAACTACTTTTTAAATAATTGATGTGATAGTTATAACAAGTTCATCGAACCTTCTTGAATTACTATCTAGACCTATTTTTTTATAAATTTAATTGTTAAAATATAATATTACATGTACGCATGTTCAAGTTAAAATAGATTGAGTCAAGGTATAAGTAAGTAAAATAAGAACTTTAAGCTTTTTAAAAAAATTAACACTAATATATTATTATTAAATTAAAAAATATATTTAATTTTATAATTATACTTAAAAGTAATTTTTAACTAAAAGTTTAAAATATTTTAATTGATTGCTATATTTATATTAGTATTATAAATATTATTTAATCAATGCTTCTAATGATATTTTTATTTTTTTAAAAGCATATTAAATATTAAATAAATTATAAAGGTTATAAAGGTTAAAGTTTTTAAACTTTTTATCTATTCTTATTATTCTATCAAAATAACATTTATTTGTATAAGTTTTTTCTATTTTAGTATCTCTCTTACTTATCTTTTTAATCTTTCATTGGTTAATTTTATATTATTGTTTGAATTTGAATGTGTGTTCATTATCCAATCTTAAATTTATTTTATTATTTTATATTATGTATATTTTCATTTAGAAGGTTTGGTTATATAAATTGAGAAATTGAGATTTATATTGACTTTTCCTTTTGAGTATGTAAATATTTGGTAAAAATTGATACCAGATTGATAAATTGATCTCAAAATTATTTATTTTTTATTATAGTTTAATTAATTTTAAAATAATTTGTGCATATTCAATAAACAACATTAAAAAAAATTAGAAATCTAGAATTTATATATTAAATTTAAATACTTACTAAAGGACAAGACTGAAAGACAGAAGGAGACTTTTTCATGATAAAATACAAAGATTAAGTTCATTTTCTTGACAATCAGATTTTATTCTTTTAACCTAGTCTCATTTTATATACTTATAAACTATAATCAGTGATATATATATATAGGCAAATTTCTCAAACTAGTGTAGTTTTTTTTTTAAATTCCTGAAATGGTACATTTTTTTATTTATTTCCGGATATGTTTACTAGATGAAATTGTGCATCTAATATTTCAATTAATGAGTTAATTAATATAGTAAGAATACTGTACAATTTTAGTATGGTTAATATTCTCCACCCATTCTTCTTTTGTTTTATTTGGCACCTGTGATGTATTGCTAATGTTCAACTAAAATAAATGCACAGTTACAAAAGTGGTTTTATTTATTGATAAAAATGATTGAAATTAAATTGAAACAAATGTGAAGTTAATTTGAAATTAAATAATAATGGTTGAGAGGATTATTGTTTAAATTAAAATAAAAAAATGATATTTGTATAAGATTTATATATTGAACTAAATTAAAAGTAAGTTTGATTTTGAAAAGAAAAATTAAATTAAATTAACATTTAGTAATAAAATATATTTAGCAAAATTAAGTTTAAGTTTAATATTTGAATTTA
>Ga0099824_1007409_pt1 | contig 14550 bp, 11 predicted proteins | sample SiratrowhiteBW_FD_76837 | JGI IMG/M metagenome (GOLD analysis project Ga0099824, IMG submission 76837) | Root nodule microbial communities of legume samples collected from California, USA - Siratro white BW | ecosystem: Host-associated > Plants > Roots > Nodule | place: USA: California...
TAGACACAAACCATAGATCGCCCGATCGATAGCATGGGGCGGGGCCCACCCCCCCCCAGTTGATAAACGAGACCCCCCCCCCCCCCCCCCCCCCCCCCCACACACAAAGTCTTGTCGGGAGAACATTAGCCCTACCTAACCGTGAAACACATAAGAGAAAATGAAAACAATGCTACAGAATGATTTCCAAATACAATTTCATGTTTTGTGAAAGTTGAAAATCATTTATGAATTGGAGGTAAGCTCCAATAATATGAATGTTGCAACAAACCTGCTCGTTATCAGCAGCCTGAGTTTCCAAACATTTGAAGAAGAACTGAACAAGTTGTTCAACTACAGCAGCCCCCTTTCCGGCCATCTTACTCGCAGAGCAGAGGCACCTGAACATTACATGCAGTTCAAGGTTTTTAGAAACATTTCAAAAAATAAAGACAAAAAATGTTCAAAGTCACATGTTTTTACACTGGTATTTATGTATCACAAAAATATTTAGATATTCTCACATTAAGCTTCACAAACTTATTTAGCAACTATAAACTATTATCCATCAAAAAAAATTAGAGAACTTCACATCACATAAATCTATCAGCTGGTCAATTACAGGATAAGCCAGAAAATAAGTAAAATAACAGAGCTAACTGAAGAAGATAACGTAAGAAACTGTAGGTACTTGATACAGGCATGGACAACCGTCAAGAAAGAATGCCGGACAATCATTTGTTTTAAATCTTGCTCAAGTTCCCCAAGAATTATTGGACGTAACTTCCCAAGCATGGGCAGCACAGCATCAATTATGAATAGTATACTCTCAAGCATCTGCGCAACCATGCGATTGTCAACCTGAAGAATAGACATGGTGCATTTTTGTCATTTTCAGATTATACTTTGTTGTAGGATAAAAAATTATAACTACTAGAGAAATATAATGAAATATCATACTACATGGGTAATAAAAAGGTCAAGACCAAAGCCAAAACAAGGTACCAAGAGAATTTTGCTTATAACAGGACAAGCTTTAAGTGTAACTCTAAGGTTTGCTTTCATGATTCATTTAATCATTTCTCTAGTCAATGTGAAATCTCCAACATATTCCAATTCTTTTCTTGATAACAACATATATAGGACTAACTAGGGCATTGTTCAAAAAAGACATTTGAGAGGCACATAAAGGTCCATCTACAGGCCAAGGTCACAAAGTTCTATATGAGATCCTTATATCGTCATGGCATGCTGCTCAATTATCAACTAACCTAGCTATTTTAAGCTCTTTCACCATAGTTGTAGCTCACCATATATATGATACTAGATACTATTATACACAGCTGTCATGGATTACTTCTGTGGATTGGTGGATTTCTTAGTTGGTGCTGCTGCACATACAAGCATCAATTATTTTCTCTCTTCTAGTCTACTAGTACAATTTTATCTAATACACATTTTAGCCCCATAGCTCACCCAAAGTTCAATACAACCACCCTAACATGGCTATGACATAGAATAGCTGAAAATTAGCTTCAGTACATGAATGACACTAATTAAACCAACAAAAGAGGAACATTGCACAATTCACAATAACACCAGAGCAGGTCAATATATAACCTGAATCTTCAGATATGGCTGCAAAGTAACAACAAATTGGGAAGGGTTTGAAGCTGGTGCACATAGAGTTGGGTCCACAAGACAAAATGCATGCAGGAGCAACACATATGGAAGTGCACGCACTTCATCTTCATCACTGTTCATTTCCTCAACCTGATAATGAACAAAAACTGTCGTGTTAATATCAATGTAGCCAAGCACAGTAGTGGCACAACCAAAATAATACCATACCTGCAACATCTTCTCCAGCAAGCATTTGCACATTAACTCACACCGCTTACGTACTGTTGCAAGAGACACTGGATTGATCCCTGTGGCTTTTGCAGACTGCGGCAAAAAATCAAGTGACAAATTGCGCTTTATTACGGTTACAAGAAGTTGATTATTGGGCATTCCTCTCAACATTTGAACAATTTGCTCTGTTTTCTTAACTATCTCGAGTGGAACAGTACTACCATCCCCAAAGACCTGAGTTTGTGAAGCGTGAGGCTCCTCAAACCAGAATTCACTGAAAGTTTTGCAAACAAGGTCCTGCAAAACCAAAGCATAACAAGGAGAACATCTTCACTTCTAATGCCAAGTGAGAGCACTGACAAAAGAATTAGCAACCAGTTCCCACAACCAATGACTAGTAATTTATTTAAAGAGTACAAATGAAACGCATAAACATTACATATCATCACCAATGCTATAAAACATAAACATGTTGGGAAGAAAGAATGTTAATCTTCAAACACAATTAAAACTTAGTTGAAAAAATTATAATTCTTGACAACTAGGTGTAAAGTATTTAAACACACGGTGACATATCTTAGTGGATCAAGCAATAATTTTTAAAATACCTGAATGCTAGCTTCATCGTCACTAACACGTGCAATTATCTCTGTGCAAGCTCTTGTAAATCCAGAGAAGTTAGCATCTGAAGTGCACATATCCCGGATGATTTTTATAGCCCGTTTTCGAACACTTACACCAGTATCTTTTATTCTCTCTGCAATCTTCTCAAAATACTACAAAAACCAATTGAGAAAAATGTTTTAACTTCATCATGAAGTGTCTCCTCTCCATACCTATGACGTTTATAAAAGAAAGGACAAGTTTTGCTATGACCACAAAGGAAAGATCCACTGACCCCCATACCTTAAAACCCACATCTGGATATGAAGCAATATGCCTACCAACAAGTTCCAATGCTGCTTCTCTAACAGAGATTGCAGTATCACAAAACCTTCCTTCAACAGCTGACTGCACACGCTTATCTCCCAATACCTCTGGATCAGCCTCTACAATGATACTAACCTGCTCATTATATTAATTGTATTAAATGAAAAACAGAAGAGATTACTTTGGTACCAAGAAACTATTATAAGCATCCCATTTTCACTGGAAAGCAGAAGACTCAAAATATATATTTTAAACTTACTGCTTTTAAAGCCTTAGCCCTAATAACTGGAGAGTTCTCCATCAAGCTTGCCTGAACACATACCAAGAAAAATTAGCAAAGTACACTTTTTTAACAAACTGGGGAAAGAAAGGACGGAATATCAACAGACCAGAAGTGTGTGAAGAATTTTATCAAACCCTCGGCAAAATGAACTGTTTTGGCCCAAGGCTAAAGTAATCTTCTTGATTGAATCCCTTGTCAGCATAGAAGATACAGTGCCAGAATCCCGTACTATGATTTTTGATTTCATTCTCGCAATGCAATAACTGGACTTCTGCTGACAATTTGAATCATCTTTGTACCACAAGCAGAGATAAAACCTGCACATTTACACAAGCATTACCTTTGCATGTATATAACTGAAATGTCAATTAGAAGATCTGTCTCGAGTACAAACCAGCAAATGAAAAGATGCAGATCATCAGGAGAGGTGACATCTTGAAGGTAATTCAAAAGTAACTGTCGAACGATGTCGTGCTTAGAAACTTCAGAATCCTTTGACGCTTTGGAATTCTTTTTCACATTACTCTTGTCCTGGGCATTGCAACATGATTGTAATACCAGTAGTTGCTTATGACAGATGCATGTCTGGCAGGACCAGTTTCGGCTGGAAATTTCATGTTCATTAATGCCCAGGCAATCAGCATGAAAAAGCCTCTGGCAACCATGACATGTAAACAGGTTTTCAACCCTTCCCCCCAAACAGACACAACATATATCTTTTGCTTGATGCTCAGCAGGAGCATCAGGACTAAGGAAATCCCGAAGGATCCAGAACTTTTCCTGGCTACAAACTAAAGCATCACGCTTCAACCTTGCAGCAATTGTACCAAGAATATCAATCGCCATGGTACGTGCAGAGACATCCTTAGATTTTGGACCAGCATTCTGAAGTAGTAGGACACAGAGAACCTGAAACAACTCTCAGAGGTAAATAAATTTATGCGACTACCAAAATAATACGCATACAAATAATATGCAGATCCCAGCAAGAACACACCCACACATGATCTACCTCAAGAATAGGAGCTGAAGCAGGATATTCAGGTAAATTAAGAGTCGTCAGTAAATCTGTAACAAGATTCTCTATTATGGATTTCAGCTCAGAAGCGTCCTGAGTCTTCACACTTGCAAAGCGTTGAAGTACACGACTCCAAAACAGACAGCAGGCTTCTGTAACTGCCTCGTGGGATTTAATTGGAGAACTAGCATCAACAGAGGCTTCTAATACAGAATTACCATTTGATGCCTTTCTTAAAGCATCAGGTAGGTTAGCACTACAATGAATCAACTGAATTAGCAAAGCAGTAACCATTTGGATCTGTCTTGGCTCTTCCTCACGTACATGATAAGACCTTAAAGCACGTTTTGAATATGGCAATTTCCAAAGAAGCTGAACCATTTCATCTATCACATAAATGCGATGATGTGTATATAAATAGAATATCTGTACCACCATATTGGAAAAACGAATTATACAAGAGCATATGCTCAAAATAGTGAAAGAACATTAGAACCACCATATGAGCACGAAAGATAACAATCAGAGCTGTAAAAGAGAAGTATTAGTACCGCACTGAGTAAACTGATTGCCTTCAATTGCAAAAGCTGGATATTATCAACCAAAAATGTTGTAATACTTGTTTTAACAAGTTGCAGAATGCAACTATCTGACAACCTCTCTACTAATAATAAATCTTTGAGTAGCCCAAGAACAGTGCACAACTTCTGAAGGATAGTATTCACAGCAGTAGAGAGCCTAATAAAGCAAGGACCAATAAGAAAACAATAATGTGGACAAAATTAATATAAACAAAACTAACTACAGATGCATAAGAAAACCAACATAAAAATGATATATAGTGTAAACAAAATGACCAGACCTGCTTGATGCTGATTTCTTCAACTTCAAAGTCTTGTTAGTGCGTCGTTTCTTGCTGGCTGAACCAAGTTCAGTATCATTTTCTTCATAATCATCTACTAGAAAAAATATATAGAGATTAGGAGTTTGAAAACCACCAAGGAATTATCTCCCTCCATTTCAAGGTCCCCCAACAGGCCCTGTTATATACACTTTGTGTGAACTCTGACATCCCATGTTGGCGCTCAGAGAAATTGTAATACATCATTAAGTACAAACAATTATAGTCAGATACCATTTAAAAGAAATGTATTGCACTTCTAGCAGCAGCGTCATCCTCCAAAACATAAAATTAAGATATATGTTCTATTCAGCACTAAAACTGGTAAGGCTAACCTTCAAATGCAGTGTTTTCACTAGGTCTATGTAAGGCACGATATGATGGGTCACATGCACACATAACATCCATTATCTGACGCCTGGAAAACTCCAGAATTCTCTCAATTATCTGGCAAGGACAAATTACTTTAAGATATCATAGATTATAGTTTAAAACAAAATTAGGTAACAGCCTACACAAGTCATGAAAGCTAAATAAATTAAATCATTGATTTCACACATATACAAATACTTTTCTCCTGCTGAAGGAGCCTTTTCTTTGTATATACTGTTTTTCCAGTCCTAATAAACTTCCTGTTATTCATAGCAATAATATTTGCTTGAAACTAACATAAACAAAGAAAGTACCTCTTCTTTGTAAAGTTGCTTTGGCATATCAGTATGAGCCATCACTGCTAACGCAGCATGAATGGACTCCAACGCAATAAAAACGGATGAAACTAATTCTGAATCGGACTGAAAGAAGATCAATAGCAAAAGAAAGTCATTAATGTAAATTCAATACGTAAATTATGATTAAAGAACAGCATACAACGATATGCCCTAACTAAATAGTATGTTCAACTACATGAACCAAACAATACTGTTGGGATCTATCAAAAGCCAAATTTTAAATAAATCCATCTATATTTAGCAAGGTCATTTCTAATGATTTCTCTAACTGTTGTATTCGATTTTCCTGACCAAAGAAAATAGAATAAAAATAACTTAACATGTAATGATTCTAGGCTTAAATACTATGAATAGTTTGTTCATGAATCAGAATAGTAAATGATAAGGCAATGTAGACACATGTAAATCAGAATTATACTACCAATAGTAACACTGACCATGCCATTTAAACTAAGTGTTAAAGATCTCACATCAACTAGAAATATGGCTAAATTACATTACATAAGTAGGTACAAACCTCAGCTTTCAAGTTAATTTTATGAGGTTGAGTTACATTTGAAGTCTACTTTCTAAGATGGAATCAAAGTCAAGGTCACAAGTTTGATTCTAAATGGAACAATTGCTAAGAGGAGATTGTTGCAAGTTGCATCAATTGTTTCATAGCAAAGGCCAAGTCGTTTAAGTCACAATTAAAAAGTTTGATTCCTAGAAAAGTAATTGTTGAAAGGGAGATTGTTGCAATAGGATGCATCAATTGTCATGCGACAAAAATCAAGTGGGTCAAGTCACAATCGAATAGTGACGTTTGGGATACTAAATTCTTAAGTAAAAAAAGAGGCGTCTTGATTATAAGTTATAGCTTTTGCTCTAGTGATAAGCGCTCAATCCAACAATTGTATCAAAGTTCTTGATCTTAGATGCTTTGTTTCCACTGCCATGTAAACAACCACCACCATTGTAGGCCACTACTTCAGGAGAATCCACCATCATCGCCCTTTGAGGTTGGTGATGGTCCAAAATGGTGTGTCCCACACCGACTATTACAACAACAGCAAGCACATCACCAACAAACTCGCTACACACCACCACCAATATCTACACGTGTAGCCTACGTGCCTAGCTTTGGCAAGGATCGAACTACCAACCTTTGACTCATAATAGCAAATGTATAAGGTGAAATTCATCCCTTTGAGTTCTAATGATCTCTCAAATGTGGTTGGTTTCTATCACTTTGATTTTCTGAATTATTTGTAGGAGATCCAATACATTTGGAGGATTTTGAAGGAATTATCAAGATTAGACAACATTGATGGTGGAGAACAAGGTCCAATGACCCTAACTTTAGGGATGCTCAAAAAAGTTGGGTTGGGTAGGATTTGGGTAAACCCATTACCCAAACCACTAAAAAAATAATTGGTTGGGTTAGGTTTCTGCATTTTTTATGCCAACTCCAATCCAACCCAACCCACTCTTGAACATGTTGGATTAGGATGGATCAATTAGGTTAAGATTTTGAAAAATTATCAACCTATTTAAAAAATAACACAATCTTTACAAAAATTAATTCAAGGCTTCAAGTAAGCTAATAAGTCAAGTCATAACAAGTTTGTCTAAACCAATTCAAGACATGAAAAAGAAAAACATAACACAAGTACAAGAGTGAATCTCGGGTTGGGTCTAGAGCCACTCATACCAAACCCATCACTCAACCCATATAAGAGTGATTTATTTTGGACTAGGTTGGATTTGACCCAATCATAAATGAAAATCAACCTAATTTCATTGGGTTGGATTGAGTCGAGTTGGGTCTTTGGGTAACCAACCCAATGAACACACTACCTAACTTTGTGATTTGCGATTATGAAGATTCACTAATCATGACCTGATGTGGCATTGCATGGTTTATAAGATAAATTAAAACTATATGTTCTATTCCTCTATTAAAGAGTTATGGGATGACTTAAATTACACTTTCTTTGAAGAAAGATTTTGGTATAAATTACATAATTTTAACAAGTTGTGGATCGACTAGATTAGTACCAAAATTTGAAGAGGAACAATCTTTAAATTCTTACATGGCCTAAACCATGAATATGACCCAATTAGGGTACAAATCTTAGGAAATGAAAAATTGTCTCCTCTGTCATAAGTACTTTTTAGTGTAAGGGGAGAAGAAACTTAGAGGATTGGCATGTTTAATAGAGGAATCTCCAACACATGCTCTATCATGATAACAGGAAAGTGGGACATCAAGAGATCAAACACTACAAGGAATATAACTTTAGAATCATCTATAATAATGCTCAATTCCCTGTGTTTTTTGTAATACAAAAATTTAAAGTAACACTTTTTCTCTTGTGTATGTCAAGAAGTTACCACAAGGAAGGCAATTTTAATCACTAAAGAGCAAAGTGGGTTTATATATCAAAATCCAAGGACCCAAAAGACAAAGGAGGTCATAAGCCAATAGGCAACATCAAAATCATTGGCAAGTTCCAAAATATGGTTTCAGCGTAGAACACTTGGGCATCCCTCATTCACCATTATCAAATCTATGTCCCTTATTAGTTTACTAAAGAGTCATTTAATTCACTTTGATGTTTGGGGACTTATTTTAGAACCTATTTCTAAAGCAAAATCCTTTGTTACTTTTATTGACAATCATACCCACGTCACATGGACATTCACTATGCAAAGTACATACGGGGTATTTTAAATCTTTATTAATTCTTTTTTTTGTGTCCAAAATCAATTTGAAAAAAGAATTAAAAGAATTAGGTCTAATAATGGTAATAAATATGTGAATCGTGAATTCTCAAAATTTATCTCATAATGGTATTATTCATGAACGTGTTGCACTCCACAACAAAATGGAGTTGCAAATTGGAGCAGCGGCGATTGGTGGTTAGCGGCGAGGCTGTGGCTGTTATTAGGCTACGGCAATGACCTTAAAATTAAGTTTGACATCCCTATGCAACTATACTGTGATAAAAACTCAACCATGAACGTTGTCCATAATCTAGAATGTTGACAAAGGTCTTGTGGTAACTCATGTCCCCACAAGAATTCAGATGCCAAACATTTTCACGAAGAGGGACTTTCTCATAGCATATTCAAGATCATGTAAGCAAGTTGTTCATTACCAACTTGAGGGAGAGTGTTGCAAATAGAGGATTAATAGGATGAAAATACCCTCAATATCGCTATTAATTAAGATCTTTAGAATCTTCTTATTCATTTCAGCACATTTTTATTTCCTTATTTTAGAGAGTTTGAGTGTTCAAGTAGAGGCAATAAGAATGAAATTAGTGAGACTTTTATCATTAAAATAATTATTTATGTTTTACATAGTTTAAGTCAACATCAGAATTTATCTTAGAGAAGTTTGTCAGGCCTATCATGTACTTGTATCAAACCACTATTGGACCAATAAATATTCATTCTCACAATCAAGATATGCAGTCCGCAATGTACACTAACATGTTAGAGATCTTATATCAACTAAAAATATGACTAAATTATAGTACATGAGTGCGTGCAAATCCCACATTTCAAACCGATTTTGTGAGGTTAACTTAAATTTAAAGTCCACTTTCTAAGACTGAGCTTCAGCTACCAAACTCAATTCTATGATGATATTGTTGGAACCGCAAAGAACTGACAATAGCTATTTCGATATTAAGCTTTTTGTTACTGCTCAATCGTATGTCGAAGTTAGATTTTAATAAATTTTTTGAAAAATTGAAGTCATATTCAATGTCAACTAAATCCAAACAAGCCAAAGAAATTCAATACAAAATAATACAAAAGAAGTGAAACGTGAACTTACACTATTATCACATTCTTCAATTGACAGGCCCTCTGCTCTATGTATCTGATGATCTAGAACTTGTAATAGTCTGACAAGGACTTCTATGGGAACCAACTGCAGAAGTTTCTTTTCACGAATAGATGTTATTTCATTGACAAGTAATCTAAGATCAGAAAGAGGCAGTGACAACCATTCTGCTTCATCTCTGTCATCACTATTTAATTCAGATTTGTTGCATAAATCCTCCAAAAACTCACAAAACCTTTGAATGTGGGCACCTACAAAAAATTAAAAATACCAGTTGATTACGCATGTAAAAACAGCATGCTTGCCTTCACACATGTGATTACATACATAGAGATAGAGAACAGACAATATTAAAAGGCAGGATTTTAGGAAACAAGCATGCACCAACCTTGAAGCTCAGCAGAATCAGGTGCTATAGATATTCCATCGCCACCTTTCTTTTTTACTTTTGATTTTTTAGAAGACAATGAAGAAATATCCTGCCAAGTAATTTTGAAAATTTAACAAATGAAAAAAATTCAAATATCAACTAAAATATAAAATATAATATATTAATACATTTGTGGAAAAATTATCAAGTTGGCGACTATGTGTTGCATTATAGTCTTTCTGAGTCTGACTTGGGATAGAAAAACTTGATTCAGATTGCCTCTTTTCAGGTAATGCACTACCAGAGATCTGCTCCTTAACAGGACCTGAGAAACTTGACCAATACAATAAACAATAAGCAGAGCACCATTAAATTATTTAATGGAAAGCCAAAAGAGCAAAGTAAAACATAAGTTTTAGGTGGAAAAGGTAAACAACTTTATAAGTTTGACATCACAAAACAAAGTTCAAGTTTAATCAAACAAACAAATCACACTAGGCATCTTGAAAGGTACAAATGACAGTAATTTATCAACATGAAATCAAACTTCATTCCATTATGGCTGTTTCTCTTCATAATAAATCTCAATATGACTAAACTTTCCCAAGTGCAAAGAAATCACATCCTCAATCTATGTTAGACCATTATAGAACAATGAGCAGCAACAACTCTATTACATTTGAAACAAAATCTACATTAGTGACATTCGGGGCAGAAACCAAGCACTCTTTTACCTGCAGTGCTGTACTCAAATGCTTCAGGATTGCACCTGAGAACTTCATCATGGAGTTCTAAAGGCTCAACATATATATAACGAACACCTTTGGCTTCATCTCTTAAATTCCTATAGAGGACAAAAATAAACAAAGTTGTATTAAATTCAATAATAAATTCAACAGTAACGACACAAGCAACATTGACAATGATGGCAACAATATGTATCCCTTTACTGACACTTCAAGTTTTAACAAAACAAGACAAATTGGTCATGTGGAAACAGCTTGAATGAAAGTCACTTCCTCTATAGTCAAACCAACATGGCAAATAAAACTATAAACTGGTCGGAGAAAAATGTACTAGTAAAGTGTGGTAACCTATTCCCATCGAAAACCTCTCCATTAATTTTACAAGATATAAAAAAAAAAAATCAAGTGAGGTTCTCACAAACTAAAGAATTAAACCTTATGCACAAGGTTTTGAAAAAGAAGTCAGTGACCGCAATTTCAGCCACAATGTCAAGGATTTTTAGTGTCCACAACCACAATTGTGGTCACATTGTCAGCATTATCCCACAATTTGACAAAATGTAATCAAACTGCAACTCCTTGCATATAGCATCCAATGTTTATTTACAAGTCCTATACTAATCCTCCCGAGACCTAAACATGCAAACTTCACATGAAAAAGAAACAAAAATTAAATATAAATTAATTAATTAATTTAATTTTCTTTAGAGAGAGAACGATAACTAGATGTAGGTTTGGTATGCTAGAGAAATGGAGGGAAAATAGAGAGAATAAATAAAGAGGAGATAGGAAGTGGTATATGTTTGGATTTGTGCCTTTTGTTGCAGATTTTATAGCCTTATTGGAAATAATTACTAATCAAAAGTATCATGTAATCACGAAAATAAGACATTTCTTTTCACTTTACCCTTTGCATCTTCATCTTTTTTGAAAGCCTAGACCCATTCTTCTGAATTTTTATTAGTCCTAGGTACAAATCCTCAAAAGTATCTTGTAATCACAAAAATAAGACATTTCTTTTCTCTTTACCCTTTGCATCTTCATCTTATTCGAAAACCTAGACTCATTCTTCTGGATCTTTATTAGTCCTAGGTACAAATCCTCTTCAATAAATAAAGACCTCTTTCTCTTCCATTTCTCATTAATCTTTGGCTGCATCCTAGCAGCAACTATGCTCCTAACCATCAACACCGTCTCATAATGTGTTCGAAAAAGGAGAGGACACGGAAAAGTTTACTGAGTCACTTAGTCTCACAGGTACCTTTCTTTTCTCCACAAATCAGTGTGAAAATTCTACTGTAACAATATTTCCAGTCACCTCAGTAGTTCGTAATGGACTATCAATATCTTTTGTATGTTAATTAGTTTTCCAAAAACAATCCATAATGAATTGTTCATAATAGATTAATAGTCTATCACAATCGATTTTCAATTTTTCATAATCAATTATGAACTGTCCATCACGAACTATTTAACTTAAAAATTGATTTCAAATATATATATACATACATATATATACATACATATATATACATATATATATATATACACATATATATATAATATATATACATATATATACACACACATATATGTATAATATATATATATATATATATATATATATGCGTGTGTGTGTATGTTAATTCTTTTATTTCACTCTTTTTTTTCAGAGCCAAAAGCTTTTATTTCCACTGCATGTCTCACGTATTTCTATTTGCTCTATTCGTATCTTTTATATCTTCATTTCCTCTTATTCGCACATATTTCTCTCCTCATATCAAACACATAGTAAACAAGTACCTAAGACGCAAATTTCGTATGAGAACCAAAAGTCAATTCTCATCACATGTGCTACACTAAATCACATGAAAATTCGAATGCAAGTAACTTCAGCTCACAACTGCGAGTTTCAGTTGCACGAAAAAAGTAACAACTATTCAGTCCAAACTTCGAGCCTAATTCAAAACATGCTAACGAGATTCACTGATTCAATTATTCAACATGCTGGTAACTAAAACCTCAGCGTAGGCGAAATGTCGAACGATAACGGAAGGGAGAGGAAGCTTACAAATACGACACATCGGTGTGGCGAAGCAGCTCGGCGATCTTGTCAGACTGCGCGAGCACGTCAACACGGTTGAGACGCGCCGGCGAGTCAACGAGGCGGAGGTCCTGGTCAGAGGCGCCGCAGAAAACCGGGAGCGAAGGCAGCGGGAGGCAGGCGGCGAGCTCGGAGTGGACTGTGTTGGAGAGGCCGATGCCTCGGGAGCCGGATAACGCTGCGGCGGCGCCGGCGCCGGAAGTGGCTGGAAAACTCATGGATTGGTCACGTGAAGGGCATGAAAGCGTGGAGAATGGTTAAATCTGGACGGAAATCGAGGGGAATTAGGGTTTACGTGGAAGGGATTGGAAGAGAGAGGAACGGTGTGCGAGCCCTAGAGGGACAGATTTGGAAGAGAAATTGCGAAGTGAATGGCGGGGAAAAGATCGGGTTTGCTAAAAGTGTGATGGAAATTATTATAGAGAGAGACACTCCAAAGTAGATTTGGTTTTTATGATGTAAAGAAGAAACCGAGTTCAACGAGAAAATTTTGAAAATTACCTGAGTACCCCTACCCTCGGTGCCAAGATTGTCACGGAAGCTATTACACAACCACCTGAGATGAGGAAGTGCCAAAGAAAGATGCCTAAACAACAAATTTTTTACAGTAAAGCATAATATCTCATGAATTATTTTTTTTTAACATTAAATAGCAGTCAAAATTTTAATGTGCAAAATAGTTTTTTATGCTTAAATTCGATTTAGTTACTGTATTTACTTATTCTTATGAAATAATAAAAATATAAATGACGTGATATCATAAATATATAAATAAAAATTTAATTGTAATTTTACTATTAAAATAACTTTATTATATAAGTTTGTGTCCATTTGGTCTTCAAAGTTTCAATTTCATAACTTTTATTGGTTTACTTGTTAATTTTTTAAGAGTGTCATCATGATACCCAAACAAAAAGAACTAAATTTCTTTTTATATGTAAGTATATTTATATAATAACTATATTACGTAAACTTAAAATAAAGAAGCATGAAATATGTCTGATAGTTAGAATATAATATAATAATAAATAACAAAATAATAACTCAAGAGTGAATTAATTTAATTAAATGATTGATATACATATTTGTCATAATAATAATAGAAGTTAGTGGTATGGATGATAATAACAATATAATAACATGGACTATTATGATAACTATAAATAATTAAATATTTTTATACAAATAGTTACTAACATGTTAGGTTTGATTAAATCGATTTTGCGTAAATAAGTATAAATTATGTGCTCAATTTTATAAATCAGTAGACATATAAATGTCATGATATCATAAATTTATTTGTAATTTTACCATTAAAAATAACTTTATCAATAACTTATTTATTTATTTATATACATAAATAAATAAATAAATAAGTTAAAGAGAACTCAAAAAAGAGAACTAAACTTTTATTTATTTATTTATTTATTTATATATACATAAATATATTTATATGATAACTATATTAAGTAGACTTATTAAAATAAAGAAACATAAAATATGTTTGGTAGTTAGAATATAATATAATAATATATAACAAGAAGATAACTCAAAAAGTTAAATAAACATTAATTTTATTATATGTTTGATATATACAAAATGTTTGAATAATAGTTAATTGTTCTTGTAATGATGATGGATGTTAGTAATACGGATGATAATAACAATGATATAAAATTATAGCAATAGTAATGATTGTATAGATTATTGTAGTGATAATGATGATGTGAGAAAGTTCACATTGTAGAGTCGTAATATAAATTATATATATATATATATATATATATATATATATA